>Ga0315294_10000907_pt1 | contig 32224 bp, 28 predicted proteins | sample YL17G13_40_MG_FD_203626 | JGI IMG/M metagenome (GOLD analysis project Ga0315294, IMG submission 203626) | Sediment microbial communities from Yellowstone Lake, YNP, Wyoming, USA - YL17G13_40 | ecosystem: Environmental > Aquatic > Freshwater > Lake > Sediment | place: USA: Wyoming | collected...
TTAAATACACTGAAGGATCTGCCTTTATTGAATGAATTTAATGAAAATGATTTAAATGAGGCCGAAAAAGCAAGTATAGATGACGGCACCAAAAACCTCGGCAGTTGAACCGAAGGCGTAAAGAATACACCAAAACAGAAGAGAGGGCCAGACACTGGCCGCTGTAGTTAACATAACGAGGGTCTGACCCTAAGGGGTGACCGCTAAATTTTGATATTATACCGGGAGAATTACTATGAGCCTTTCAAGACTTCGTAAAAAAGTAGACAAGTTAGATGTCCATATTCTGGAATTGCTTAACGAGAGGGCAAAATTGAGCTTAGCCATAGGGAAGGCCAAATCTAAGACAAGAGCGAGCGTATATTCGCCGGATAGGGAGAAAGAGATATACCATAGGCTTACGTCGGATAACAAAGGGCCTTTGTCAAATACCTCTTTAAAGGCCATTTACAGGGAAATAATGTCCGGCTCATTAAATCTTGAGAAGCCGCTAAAGATAACTTATCTCGGGCCGCCATTCACTTTTACGCATAGGGCGGCGCTTAAGAAGTTTGGTTCAAGCGTCGAATATGTAGCGTGTAACAGCATAACCGATATTTTTGTTGAGGTAGAGCGAAACAGGGCCGATTACGGAGTTGTTCCTATAGAAAACTCCATAGAAGGGGCCGTCAATCACACCCTTGATATGTTGGTGGATTCGCCCTTAAAAGTATGTTCGGAAATATACCTGGAAGTATCCCATAACCTTCTTAGCAGGGAGACGGATTTAAAGAAGATAAAGCGTATATATTCGATTCCGCAGGTTTTTGGACAGTGCAGGTTGTGGCTTGAAAGTAATATGCCGGGCGTCGAGCTCTTGGAAGTGTCAAGTACGGCAAGAGGGGCGGAAATAGCTTCTAAGGAAAAGAGGGCCGCCGCTATAGGGAGCATCATGGCAGCAAGAAGATACGGCCTGAAAGTGCTCGCAAAGTCTATAGAGGATGTCGCGCATAACACCACTAGATTTTTAGTATTAGGCAAAAAAACGATGGCAAAAGCCACTAAAGGGGACAAGACGTCACTGATGATCTCTGTTAAAGATAAAGTCGGCGCTCTTCATGACATGCTAACCCCTTTCAAGAAAAACAGGATTAACCTCACCAAAATTGAATCGAGGCCTTCCAAGAAAAGGCCGTGGGAATACTATTTCTTCGTAGATTTGGAAGGCCATTACGAGGATAAGAAAGTGAAACGCGCGCTTTCAGCGCTTAGAAATGAGTGTTCATATTTGAAGATACTCGGCTCTTATCCGAAAGCGAGTTAAAATGTTTTCGGGACGAAAGGTTATGATGATCAAAGATCTGGTTAAAAAAAGTATTTTAGATATACATTCGTACGAACCGGGCAGGCCCATAGACGAAGTCAGGCGCGAGTTGAGAAAAAAATACGGGTTTTTACGACTTATTCCCCTGATGAACATAGTAAAGCTCGTGTCTAACGAAAATCCGCTGGGCCCGTCAAAAAAGGCGATAAGAGCAATGAAAAAAGCCGCGGCTACGGCCAACAGATATCCGGATCCCTTTTGCCGCGATATAACAAAGGCTTTGAGCGAAGAGCTTAATGTGCTGCCTAAGAATATTATTTTAGGTAACGGGTCGGATGAGATCATAGAATTTATTTTACTCGCGTTCCTTAATCCCGGCGACGAAGTAGTAATGAATCACCCCGCTTTTATGCTTTACGAAATTGCGACAAAGGTAATGGGCGGTGAGCCCGTTATCGTACCATTAAAGGAGTTTAAGCCCGATTTAGACGCTATGGCGGCCGCGATTACGCCGAAGACCAAACTCGTCTTTATAGATAATCCAAATAATCCTACGGGCAGATCCGTCGGAGAAATGGAAGTGGAGGCATTTTTAGAGAGGTTACCGGATAGCGTTATCGCGGTATTCGACGAAGCATATTATGATTTTGTAGAGAGAGAGGATTTTCCCGACACTATAAGGTATATAGGAAGGAAGAACGTCATCGTGCTAAGGACATTCTCGAAGGCTCACGGTTTAGCCGGGTTAAGAATCGGCTACGGCATAGCAGGGGATGAGCTGATAAAATACATGAAGCGCACGCAGATGCCGTTTAACGTGAACTGTATAGCGCAGGCCGCGGCGATAGCAGCGCTTAAAGACAAAGGGCACATAGAAATGAGCAGGCTTGTCATAGGCGAAGGCAAGCAGTATCTTTACAAAGAATTGGGAGCCATGGGGCTTAAATACGTAAAGAGCGATACCAATTTCATCCTTGTAGATCTGGGAAGGAGCGGCAAGGATATGTTCAGGAAGTTGATAGGCCATGGGGTTATTATACGCGATATGGATTATTATAAGCTGTATAATTTTATACGCGTTACCGTAGGCACTATGCCGGAAAATAAAAAGTTCATAAAGGAACTAAAGAAGATATTGAACGGAAAATGGTCCGGCATAGAAGCGGACCTATTCTGATTTTAGCATCAGAAGCCATTGCAGTGGAACCAAAAGACTATTGAATACAAAAAAGACGATTGGGGGTCAGACCCTTGACAGTGAATTTGCAAAACTAGGGTCTGACCCCAAAAGGAGCTTAACATGATTATCGTACTAAGACCTGATGCGACCGAAAAACAGATAGAACATATCATAGAAAGGGTAAAGAAGCTCGGCCTTAAGCCTATGGTTTCAAAAGGCGTCGAGCGCACGATAATAGGCGTAATCGGCGAAGAGGATATTATCCGCATACAACCTTTGGAAGTATACCCCGGCGTCGAAAAGGTCATGCCCATATTAAAGCCCTATAAACTCGTCTCGAGGGATTTTAAACAGGAAGATACTATAGTCGATGTGGGCGGAGGCGTAAAGATCGGCGGCAAGAAAATAGTGGTTATGGCCGGGCCATGTTCCGTCGAAAATGAAACACTTCTTGTAAAGATAGCGAAGACCGTAAAGGAATCCGGCGCTGTCGTGTTGCGCGGCGGAGCTTTTAAGCCCAGGACATCTCCGTATGCTTTTCAGGGCCTCGGTGAAGAAGGCTTGAAATTCTTAAAGGAGGCTAAAAAGATCACGGGGCTCCCTATCGTAACCGAGATCATGGATGTCAGGGACATGTCTTTGATCGAAAAATATGCCGATATCATTCAAATAGGCGCGCGAAATATGCAGAATTTTAATTTATTAAAAGAAGCAGGCCAGTCAAAAAAACCGGTTCTTTTAAAAAGGGGCATGTCGGCGACTATTAAAGAACTGCTCATGTCCGCCGAATATATATTATCCGAAGGCAACTTCAACGTTATTTTATGCGAGCGCGGAATAAGGACATTTGAGGAACACACGCGCTTTACGTTGGATATAAGCGCGATACCGGTCATAAAACAACTCAGCCATTTGCCGGTTGTCGTGGACCCGAGTCATGCTACCGGAAAATGGGGGCTCGTAGCGCCCTGCTCAAAAGCGGCGATCGCGGCCGGAGCGGACGGCCTCATTATAGAAGTGCATCCGAATCCGGAAGAGGCGTTATCGGACGGCGCGCAGTCTCTATTACCGGAGAAATTCGCGGAACTGATGAAGGAAATCAGCAAGGTAGCAAAAGCAGTCGGGAGAGAACTTTAACATATTTGGGGTCAGACCCTCGTTATGTTAACTACGAGCACAGTTAACAAATTGGCGTAGTTAACATAACGCGGGTCTGACCCCGAGGCTGGTTATGAAATTCAAGCAAATTACAATTATAGGCGTCGGACTAATCGGCGGCTCGATAGGCTTAGCAGCCAAGAAGCATAAACTGGCAGCGCGGATTGTGGGCGTGACGGCGCACAAAGGGACTCTTAAAAAAGCGCTGAAGCGCCAAGCGATAGATTTTGGGACGCTCGATCTAAAAAGAGCGGTCTTAAATTCCGACATGATAATACTTGCCACGCCGGTGGATAAAGTAATCAGCACACTTAGGGCGGTATCCCCCAATTTGAAAAAAGGTTGCATTGTGATGGATGTAGCAAGCGTCAAAGAAAGTATAGTAGGATTTGCTGAGAAAGTCATCGGCCGAAAAGGAAGTTTTATAGGAGCGCATCCGATGGCCGGTTCCGAACAGCGCGGGGCCGAAAAAGCGAACGGTAATTTATTTAAGAACGCGCCGTGCATATTGACTAAGACTATACATAGTGACGCCAAAGCGCTTAAAGCCGTACATGATTTCTGGAAAACGCTTGGTTCAAAAATCTACATACTTTCGGCAAAAGAGCACGACAAAAAAATAAGCAACATAAGCCATCTGCCGCACATAGCGGCGTCATGCCTTTCTTTGGTAGCGGCGCCGTCTTCACTGAAATTTGCGGCAACGGGTTTCAGGGATGTTACGCGCATCGCGTCCAGCGATCCGGATCTTTGGACGTCAATTTTAATGTCAAATAGAAGTAATGTATCCAATGACATAAAAAATTACATAAGGCAATTAGAACAAATGAGGCGCCTGATCGTAGGCGGAAAAGAAGGCGCGCTCCGCCGGCATCTCATCGGCGCCAAGAAAAAACGCGATAAACTTTTAATCAAGGGAAGATAGCTTGATCGTAGCCATTGACGGCCCCGCCGGAAGCGGCAAAAGCACGGTAGCAAAAGAAGTCGCAAAAAAGTTAGGGCTCATCTATGTCGACACGGGCGCTATGTATCGGGCTCTCACTCTTAAAGCTATTAGGAATAATATAGACCTTACTGACAGCAATGCTTTAATGGGCCTGGCGAAGAATACGGAAATTTGCCTTGAGACGGATAAGAATTTTAAGTTATCCGTAAAACTCGACGGGGAAGACGTATCGGAAGAGATACGCACGGTTTTTATCACTAACAACGTCAAGCATGTCGCCTGTATCAGCGGCGTACGGCGGGAGATGGTCAATCTTCAACGAAAGGCCGCTTCGGGAAAAGGCGCTGTTTTGGAAGGGCGCGACATCGGCACGGTAGTATTCCCGGATGCGGATATAAAGATATATTTGGACGCGACCATCGACGAAAGGGTCAGGCGAAGATATAAAGAACTTGCGGGGAAAACCCCCGATATAACGCTTGAAGAAGTGAAAAAAGACGTAAGGGCGCGCGATAAATCGGACGAGAATCGCTCGGCAGGGCCCCTAAAGAAAGCGAATGACGCTATTTTGATAGACACTACGAGATTGACTATACCCCAAGTAGTGGACAGGATATTAGAGCGAGTCAAGGCGCTTAAATCCCTTTCGGGGAGAGAGCGGCGAAGCACTTAGAGGGGCTCCACAAATGATTTACTGGATAACATGTTTCATTCTAAGGATACTTTGCAGAATACTCTTTGATCATAAATCATACGGCATGGAGAATCTGCCCAAAAAGGGATCATATATAGTAGCGGCTAACCACGTAAGCCATCTTGACCCTTGCGTCTCAGGGGCGTTTATCAAGGGGAAGATGAATTATATAGGTAAGAAGGAATTGTTTAAGGCGAGATGGTGGGGCTGGTATCTACGTAAGGTAAGGGTCATCGAACTCGATCAAGCCGCTCCAGCTAAGGGCACGCGCGCGGTAATAACTTTTATAAAAAAAGGATATCCTATATTTATCTTCCCCGAAGGCACGCGGAGCGACGGCGTATCTTTTTTAGAGCCGGAACCGGGCGTGGCATATCTTGCCATCAAACATAATTTGCCGGTCGTTCCCGTTTATATAAGCGGAACGAATATAGCGATGCCGAAGGGAGTCTGGCGCATAACGCGCCATCCCGTCAGGGTTTATTACGGCAAGCCGAAGGTATACCATCTGCCGGAAGGTGTCAGTAAGGATGAGGGTTATAAGAAAGTAAGCCATGAGATAATGGACGAGATAAAGGCGCTTAAAGAAAAATACAATAATAGCGCTTGCGATGAACCAAAAGACTAAAGAAGTCGGTAGAGACGGGAGGGGGACACCCTCCCGTCTTATAATACAAGTACCTTTTAAGGAGAGTGTCCCCGACCAGTGATTAAAATGCAAATCAATGTTTCTGATTTTTCAGATTTTTGTTTCGGCGTGAAAAGGGCTATAGGAATAGCCGAGGATACTTTAAAAAGAGGGAAAAGGCCCGTCTACTCGTTAGGCGCGATAATACATAATAAAGAGGTGGTGAAGCGCCTTGAGAAAAAAGGCCTTAAGGTGCTGAAAGGCGGCCTTAAGAATATCAAAAGCGGCACCGTAGTAATATGCTCCCATGGCGTTCATCCGGAAAAACTCCGAGGAGCAAAGGGCCGCATAACGATAGCAGACGCTACATGTCCTTTTGTAAAGAAAGCGCAGAAGATCGCAAAAAGGATGTCTCTTCAGGGTTACAAAGTGGTCATAATAGGCGATAAGGGTCATCCCGAAGTCAGCTCTTTAAAAAGATTCGCCGGCAAGAGGGCCGTCGTTATCAGTAATATAAAGGAAGCGGCGAATTTTAAGACAAAAGCCGATAAGGTAGGGATTATAGCGCAAACAACGCAGTCAAGCAGGGATTTCGGTCTGATTGTAGTTCTATTGAGAAAAAAGCTTAAAGGAGCAAGAGTCTTCAGCACGATCTGCCATGATGCCGATATGCGCCAGAAGTCCACAGAGCGAATGGCGAGGCATAATGAGCTTATGATTGTGATCGGCGGCAAGGATAGCGCAAATACCCGAAGGCTGTATGATATCTGTAAATATGCCGGCGCCCGCGCGTATCATATAGAAACTGCGGAAGGAGTAAAGAAAGAATGGCTGAAAAGCAAAAAATCCGTCGGAATAGTCAGCGGCGCATCAACTCCGCGATGGATCGTAGATGAAGTTATTGAAAAACTAAACGGAAAGGATGGTTGCAAAAAACAATATGTTCTGGAAGAAAAAAGAAGATCAGTCTGAGATTACTGTAGGAAAGGAGGAGACTGCGAAGAATCTTTCCGGCGAAAAAGCGAAAGCCGAAAAATCCGCGAAGGATGACGCCGCTGCAAGCTCTTCAAAAACCGATGAAATGGCCTTGCTATACGCGGCTACTATAAAGGACATAAAAGAAGGGCAAATAATAAAGGGTAGGATCATAGAAATAAGGCATAAGGATGTAGTGGTGGATATAGGCTACAAATCCGAAGGCATAATATCTATCTCGGAATTTTCCGATCGCTCAAAACTTAAGATCGGAGACGAGATAGAGGTATATTTAGATTCAAAAGAAGATGAGCACGGTTGCGTAGTCATCTCTAAACAGAAAGCGGATAAGCTGCAGGGGTGGGAAAGGATAATCTCCACCTCCAGGGAAGGGGACGTAATAACGGGAAGGCCCACGCGCAAGGTAAAAGGCGGAATGATGGTCGATATAGGAATGGAAGCATTTCTGCCGGCGTCTTTGGCAAGCCTGAAGAACTACTCAAACCTTGACGAATTAGTTGGGCAGGAATTGGAATTCAAGATAGTCAAGATAAATAGGCCTAGAAAGAATATCGTTCTTTCCAGAAAAGACGTTTTACAGCAGAGAGCGGAAGAATCGAAGCAGAAATTACTGTCGATGCTCGAAAAGGGCCATGTCGTAAGCGGCGTGGTTAAGAACATAACGGATTTCGGGGCTTTTATAGACTTGGGCGGACTCGACGGATTGCTGCACATAACTGATATGAGCTGGGGAAGGATTTCGCATCCGAGCGAAATGCTCGCGATCGGCGACAAGATAGAAGTAGTAGTCCTCGATTTCAATAAGGAAACAAACCGGGTGTCGCTAGGGCTTAAGCAAAAATCGGCGAATCCATGGAAAGAGGTTGATACTAAATATCCCGTAGGCTCAAAAATCAAAGGCAAAGTAGTTAACATCATGCCGTACGGCGCTTTTATTGAGATTGAAAAAGGCATAGAAGGTTTAGTCCACATATCGGAACTCTCGTGGACCAAAAAATACAGCCACCCCAACGAATTGCTTGCGATCGGAGATGTGATCGAAACGGTCGTTTTGGACATAGACAAAGATAACCAGAAGATATCGCTGGGCATAAAGCAGCTTGAGGCGGACCCGTGGCTGGAGGTCGAAGAAAAGTTTCCCATCGGGGTAAAAATCAAGGGCAAGGTAAGAAATCTTACTGATTACGGCGCTTTCGTAGAGCTTGAAGAAGGCGTAGACGGTCTTATCCATGTATCGGAAATGTCATGGACGAAGAAGATAAGCCACCCCAAAGAGATCTTGAAAAAGGGGCAAAAGATAGAGGCCGTTGTCTTGGCGGTAGACGCTAAAGTGAGAAAAATGTCTTTGGGCATGAAACAACTTATGCCCGATCCGTGGGAAAAGATAGCCAGGATTTATAAAGAAGGATATGTTACTTCGGGTAAAATCGCAAAGGTCACTAACTTCGGGATATTTGTAGAGCTCGAAACGGACTTGGAAGGGCTTATCCATGTGAGTGAACTGGAAGAAAAGACGCAAGGAGAGATGGAAGAGAAATATAAGATCGGCGATAAGATAGGTGTAAAGGTGCTTAAGCTGGATGACGCCCAGCGCAAGATAGCATTGGCGTTGGATAAGAAGTAAAAATAGGGACAGATACTATTTTCCGTCAAGTACAATACTGGAAAATAGTATCTGTCCCTATTTATTAATAATTCCACCGGGTGGTGCTTGCGGTACCGCTCCACGGTATCACAGAAACAGGACACCAGCCTACGTGGCCGTCAACGAAAAGAATATTTGTACCCTTAGAGTGCCTTGCTGCCGGAAGGCCAAGCTTATAAATATAGCAGTAGCTAAAGGTTCCAAAGGAAGAGTAACCTTCTGCCGCCATTATGCATTGCGCAGAATTTTGTACGGTATTTATGTTTTTGCCTTGCCAGACCGCCGCGCTGGTATTTAAACCCTGATAGTTAAAGCCGTAGGAAAAATGCGTATAATCGGCGTAATCGTGATATCGATAATCTGGGCATTTCCAGACATTGAGGTCGTCAATATATGGTTCCAGGAAGTTGTACCACCATTTCCAGGGAGAGGGGGAATAGTCTACGACTGGCGTAAATTTGAAATTGTGTTCCTCTAGATACATTGACATAGCCATACCAATCTGCCGCAGGTTATTTGCGCACTGTGAGCGCCGTGCGCCCTCCCGCGCCTTACCGACAGCCGGCATAAGTAACATTGCTATGCCGCCAATAATCGCAATAACTACCAATAACTCTACCAGGGGAAATCCTTTTTTTCGCATTTGTTGTAATATACCATATAATTATAAAATTGACAAGGGTATACTAATCTGTTAAAATGATTACAAATTTTAATAGGAGAAATAGTGAATAGCTTAAACGGGCAGTTATTTCTTATTGAGAGGGGTGCCGTAGAGATAATTAACGAGAAAGAACTTCGGGCTAAACTGGAGAAGTCCGTAAAGGCGAATAAGCCGCTTATAATAAAAGCGGGCTTTGATCCGACGGCTCCGGATATTCATTTAGGGCATACTGTACTTCTACGCAAGATGAGGCATTTTCAGGAATTAGGGCATGAGGTGGTTTTTTTAATAGGCGACTATACCGCCATGATAGGCGATCCCAGCGGAGAATCAAAGACAAGGCCCCGGCTCACAAAAGAAGAAGTGGTCAAAAATGCCGAGACCTACGCAAAGCAAATATCAAAAATATTAGATATTAAAAAACTGAAAGTGCGTTTTAACAGCGAATGGCTCGGCAAGATGACCGCGGCAGATGTCGCAGTACTTATGTCAAATTATTCCGTGCAGCGCACGCTGGAAAGGGATGATTTTGCTAACAGGTACAAACAGCAGAAAACTATCACAATGCTTGAATTTTTATATCCGCTCTTGCAGGGATATGATTCCGTCGCCCTTAAAGCTGATGTAGAGCTCGGCGGCACTGATCAGAAGTTCAATCTTCTAGTGGGAAGAGATATTCAACAGGCATATGGCCAGGAGCCGCAGGTCGTTATTACCATGCCGCTCTTAGAGGGGCTCGACGGCGTTCAGAAGATGTCTAAGTCGCTGGGAAATTATATCGGCATAAACGAACCGGCTAAAGAGATGTTCGGCAAGATTATGTCGATATCGGATGAGATTATGTATAAATACTACGAGCTTCTGACGGACGAAGACGTCGATAAAATTAAGAATGACATAAAAGGCGGCAAGCTTCACCCGAAAGACGCGAAAGTTAACTTGGCAAAAATTATAGTTACTCAATACCACTCAAAATCCGAAGCCGACAGACAGGCCGAAGAATTCGACCGGGCTTTCAAAGACAAGGGTTTTCCGCGGGATGTAAAACTTGCCGAAATTAAAATCGATTCCGATTCTGCTGCGCTCATATCAATTCTATCCGACTATACCAAACTTCTCGCGAGCAGGGGAGAGGCAAAACGCAAGATCCGGGAGGGCGCAGTCGAAGTTGACGGCTCTAAAGTGAGAGACATAAACCTGCAACTTGCGGCAGGCAAAAAATACCGGATCCACGTCGGTAAAAGATTCGCGAGAGTTTTCATTAAAAAGTAAAAATATTATTGTCCATCGTTTGCCAATATCAAAATTATGGTGAGACCTTCTACGGCCACTACGGCCATGCGAATGTCAAGCATGGCTTCCAGAAAATTTTTTCTTCGAAATTCTTGTTTATTCCGTAATTACAGGGTATAATTGTTATCATGAGAAAACGGAGAGTTATCCCAAAAATAGACTCAGAGTTCGTAGATGAAGATAGGGAATGGCTAAGTATTACTCCGGCCCAGCGTATTTTGGAAACGACCAAGCTATGGCAGCTCTATCTGGCATTAGGAGGAAGCCTTGACCCCGAACCCGATCCTCAAAGTCCTTTCTACTTTCAAAAAGTATAGAGTTAAGGCTCTATTGATAGGCGGACAGGCCTGCATTATTTATGGCGCGGCTGAATTTAGCCGCGATTCTGATTTTATCGTACTTTGCGACAACGATAATCTCGGACGTTTAAAAGAGGCGTTAAATGCGTTGAAGGCCGAGCTTATTTACGTTCCTCCGCCGGGGGCGGATTATCTGGAGCGGGGTCACGCCTGTCACTTTAGATGCAGGGCGAAAGATGTGCGAAACTTACGCGTAGATGTGATTTCCAAACTGCGGGGATGCGAGTCGTTCGACAAATTATGGGAACGCAGAAAGACAGTCTTGTTAAAAGGCGGCAGCGCCATAGATGTTATAGGGCTTTACGACCTTGTTCAAAGTAAAAAGACTCAGCGTGATAAAGATTGGTTAATGCTCAAACGTTTGGTGGAAAACGATATTATTTTGAATAAAGGTAATCCCTCAGGCGCGCGGGTGAAATGGTGGTTTCTTGAGAGCAGAAACCCCGATTCTCTCATAAGGTTAGCTAGGGAACATCCTGAAATTGTAAAAAAGTGCGCAGACCGTAGATCGCTTTTATTGTCGGCTGTTAATACGGATACGCAAAAACTTGGCCTTCAGCTTAGTGAAGAGGAATCGACAGAGCGGCAGAAGGATATCGAATATTGGGCGCCTTTAAAAAAAGAATTGGAAACGCTGCGGCATAATATAAAAAAATATGAATAAGTCATCATACATACTCGCTATAGCCATTATATCTTGCGGGCTGCGCGGTTTGTTCTGATAACAACGCGCAAGGCATCGCCACTACCGCCGGCGATGGAACAGGTATCGTAACTTTTGACGGCACGAGCACGGTTTTTGGCTTGGTCGGCTCTGATAGCGCCTGCCTTACACTATAAGCATTACCGCAACCGGCAAGACCGTTACATTTAATAAATCCGTCTACGCATATATGATCGCTCTTGGCGGGGATAATATCGGCATTACGGTGGTAGAAGGGGCGGGCCACTCAGATGGCTGGCTTAGGCGGTGGAGGGAACTCCTTGCTGAGCCGTTATAAAAAAGTGAAAATTTTCGTATAATTCGCTTGACAATAGTGTCACTTTGCGTATAATAGACCCTACCTAAATTTTTAAAGGCAAACGCCCTTCTTGATTTTCACGCGTTTTTATGGTATACTTGTATTCTAAGGAAGGACGTGATTCCCTTGAAAAAAGAGGTCCGTTTGACTAAAGGTATTGACAAATTCGGATAAAATTTTATTTTATAGCGTGAGGATGTAGCGGCTTAAAAGCATCGTCACACGATGCTTTTTTTATGTCTAGATATTATATATTGGAAGTACATCGCTCTTTGAAAATGATTAGATAACCAAGGTCGAACCCGAGTCAGACTAACGGTGTTTTTTATTGGAGAGTTTGATTCTGGCTCAGAACGAACGCTGGCGGCGTGGATTAGGCATGCAAGTCGAACGATCCGCCCGAAAGGGCGAGATAGTGGCAAAAGGGCGAGTAACGCGTGGGTAACCTACCTTCAAAACCGGGATAACTTTGCGAAAGCGAGGCTAATACCGGATAAGACCACGGTCCATAAGGACTGTGGTAAAAGGAAGCCTCTATTTATAAGCTACCATTTGGAGAGGGGCCTGCGTCCTATCAGCTAGTTGGTGAGGTAACGGCCCACCAAGGCTATTGACGGGTAGCTGGTCTAAGAGGATGGTCAGCCGCACTGGGACTGAGACACTGCCCAGACTCCTACGGGAGGCTGCAGTCGAGAATCTTTAGCAATGCCCGAAAGGGTGACTATGCGACGCCGCGTGAGCGATGAAGGTCTTCGGATTGTAAAGCTCTGTCGAGTGGGATGAATACCACATCCATAACATGGGTGTGGAATGACAGTACCACTAAAGGAAGCCACGGCTAACTCCGTGCCAGCAGCCGCGGTAATACGGAGGTGGCAAGCGTTGTTCGGATTTATTGGGTGTAAAGGGCAGGTAGGTGTCCTAGTAAGTTCTGGTTGAAATCCTTCAGCTCAACTGGAGAACTGGTCAGAAAACTGCTAGGATTGAGTGCGGAAGAGGAGAACGGAATTCCCGGTGTAAGGGTGAAATCTGTAGATATCGGGAAGAACACCAGTGGCGAAGGCGGTTCTCTGGTACGCTACTGACACTGAACTGCGAAAGCTAGGGGAGCAAACAGGATTAGATACCCTGGTAGTCCTAGCCGTAAACGATGAGCACTAGGTGCGGGCTCGCAAGGGTCCGTGCCGCAGTTAACACATTAAGTGCTCCACCTGGGGACTACGGCCGCAAGGTTGAAACTCAAAGAAATTGACGGGGACCCGCACAAGCGGTGGAGCATGTGGTTTAATACGACGCTACGCGTGGAACCTTACCAGGATTTGACATGCACTTGAAATCCCGATGAAAGTCGGGACCTCCTTTAAAGACAGGTGCACAGGTGTTGCATGGCTGTCGTCAGCTCGTGTCGTGAGATGTTGGGTTAAGTCCCGCAACGAGCGCAACCATTGTCTTTAGTTGCTAACCAGTAATGGAGCACTCTAGAGAGACTGCCGGTGTTTTAACCGGAGGAAGGTGGAGATGACGTCAAGTCAGTACGGCCCTTATATCCTGGGCTACACACGTGCTACAATGGTCGGTACAAAGGGCGGCAAATCCGCGAGGAGGAGCAAATCCCAAAAAGCCGACCTCAGTTCGGATTGAAGGCTGCAATTCGCCTTCATGAAGTCGGAATCGCTAGTAACCGCGCATCAGCTACGGCGCAGTGAATACGTTCCCGGGTCTTGTACACACCGCCCGTCAAGCCACCTGAGTCGAGTGCACCCGAAGCCACCATACCAACCCGCAAGGGGGGAAGGTGTCTAAGGTGTGTTCGGTAAGGAGGGCTAAGTCGTAACAGTAGTTGCGACCTCTGTCAGAGATGACAGAAGCGAAACTCGGCTATATGCTGGAAAATCCGGGAATCCTTTGTTACCATAAGATGGTGATAATACAAAGGTGCGGACAATCAGCAGGCAACCCCCGACGTTAAGTTGGGGAGAGTCCTCAGAGACTATACGCCGAGCTTCTACTTGAGAGGAAATCTTGCACAAAGCAATAAGAGCTTATCTTCAAGGCGCTTTAGGCGATGCAACTTTCAATCGATTGCACAAAACCCATCGTTTTTCTCAAAAAGATCGAGAGTGGCTATTGCTCCTAAAGGACTTATTTGCGAAGTTAGGATACAAAGCTTGGATTTACAAAGAGGGCAAAGCACGACACCTATATGTGCTTGAAACAACAGCCAAATTTTTAAATCTAAGGTTTGACCCTTCGCAGCTCAGAAGCGAAGAAGCTGTTGCGTATGTGCGAGGTTATTTCGATGCCGAAGGTGGAATTCCGCAGAGTTTGAATTCTAGGTTTTATGTGCAGTTTTGCCAAAAGAATGAATTTAGTTTACAGAGAGTAAAATTTATTCTAGAAGAATTAAAAATTGAATGCGGCAAAATTCACAATCCTAGCAAAAGAATCGACTCTCATTATTGGCGATTTTTTGTAAAAGCAAATTCATACGGGAATTTCATCAAAAAGATTAACTCATGGCATCCTAGAAAGAAAAATTTACTTCTCCAGAGAATGAAGATATAGTCCACGCCTTATGGCGACATAGGGATAAACGTGAACAAGGTAGCCGTACCGGAAGGTGCGGCTGGATCACCTCCTTTCTAAGGAGTATAGATTTCCTCTGCACGACAGAGGACATTTAAATGTATTAAATAGTTTTACTTGGCATTAGGCTTTGGTTATCTAATCATTTTTTTCAATGAAGACACAACTTACGGAACAAAGTGAACGTAAGGTGTTGTCTGAATTGAATCCTTGACATTTTAAGTTGCCCTTGACATTTTACAGATAAGCAACCAAGTTAAAATGTCAAGGGCCAAATTCGCACAATGACTTATGTCGCTCCTACGATAATAGAGCTCCATAAGCCATGTGCTCATTTGGGGCAGGGGCAAAACCCAGCGATATCCAAATTTGAGCCTCTAAATTTCGCTACATCTTGATGTATCTAGCGAAATTTATCCCGAGCGAAAGCGAGGGAGCAGGCCCCTTGTCCCTATGTCTCGGGACTCGGGATGAATTTTTCTTCGAAAAATTCAGGGCCCGTAGCTCAGTTGGTTAGAGCGCCGTGCTGATAACGCGGAGGTCAGTGGTTCGATCCTACTCGGGCCCACCACTAAACGATTTGGTCTTCGGTGCCAAAAAGTGAGGTTTACTCTTTTTGCACCTTCGACTCGCAAGATAGCACGTAAAGGCGGGGCTTGCGCCCAAATCGTTTTAAAGGGAAACGTAGTTTCCCTTTAAGGTATCCCTTCCTTTTATGAAGAGGATGCATCTTAATATTCCTCTTTCAAAAAAGGAATAGAGGGGCCTGTAGCTCAGCTGGGAGAGCGCGTGCTTTGCAAGCATGAGGCCAGCGGTTCGACCCCGCTCAGGTCCACCATGGTTCGACGCGGCCGCCGACGGCGGCCTTGCTCACCATGTCCCGAGCAAGTGAACGAAGTGAGCGCGTCGAGGGACAGAAACAGTTTTTATAGTGGCACCGTTCCGCAGTTTGGAACGATTAGCCGCGTTACGATCTTTGACAATATATATTGAAGTATAGTCGAGCATAACAAAAAGCATAAATAGGGTAACAAATAAAAGGTGACTACAAATTTTGTGGTCAAGCTACAAAGAGCTTTTGGTGGATGACTTGGCTCAAGAAGGCGATGAAGGACGTAGTAAGCTGCGATAAGCCTCGGTGAGTCGCAAACAGACTTTGACCCGAGGATTTCCGAATGGGGCAACCCCCTGCGAGTAATATCGCAGGATCCTGTACCGTAATGATACAGGAGGCGATACCAGGAGAACTGAACCATCTTAGTAACCTGGGGAAAAGAAAAAGACATTTATTCCCTCAGTAGCGGCGAGCGAACGGGGAGAAGCCCAAACCTTATCTGCGTGATAGCCTGTATGCGTTGCAGGTAGGGTGTTGCGGGGTCTGGCTGGTCCGATATACAGATCGGACGACTTGTCAAAAAATCATTTTATAACCGAATAACCTGGAAAGGTTAGCCATAGCAGGTGATAGCCCTTTAGGTGAAATAGAATGATCAGGTTGGGCCGGATTTCCAAGTAATGCGGGACACGTGAAACCCCGTATGAATCTGGGATGACCATGTCCTAAGGCTAAATACTAACTTGAGACCGATAGTGCACAAGTAATGTGAATGAAAGTTGAAAAGAACGCCTGTAAGGCGAGTGAAATAGTACCTGAAACCATCAGCTTACACGCGGTCGAAGGCCTATGCCCTTGACACTTGTGTCAAGGGAATGGCTGACGGCGTGCCTTTTGCATAATGAACCGGCGAGTTACTCTACGCAGCAAGGTTAATCCCTTATGGGGAGAAGCCGTAGCGAAAGCGAGTCCGAATGGGGCGACGCTTTGCGCCGTAAGGCGCAAAGCAGAGTTGCGTTGAGTAGACCCGAATGCCATGTGATCTACTTATGGTCAGGGTGAAACTCGTGTAAAAACGAGTGGAGGCCCGAACCCGTTAACGTTGAAAAGTTATGGGATGAACTGTGAGTAGGAGTGAAAGGCTAATCAAACTTGGCGATAGCTGGTTCTCCCCGAAATAGCTTTAGGGCTAGCCTCGAATAATATAGATAATAGTGGTAGAGCACTAAATGGGCTAAGGAGCTTACCAGCTTTCTGAACCCAATTAAACTCCGAATGCTATTATCCTTAACTCGGGAGTCAGACAGTGGGGGATAAGCTTCATTGTCGAGAGGGAAACAGCCCAGACCGCCAGCTAAGGTCCCAAAATATAAGCTAAGTGGCAAAGGATGTGAGACTGCATAGACAACCAGGATGTTGGCTCAGAGGCAGCCATCATTTAAAGAGTGCGTAACAGCTCACTGGTCGATTGTGGTTTTGCGCCGATAATGAGCGGGGCTCAAGCTTATTACCGAAGCTGCGGATTTGATCCCGCCTACGGGCGGGGTTAAGTGGTAGGGGAGCGTTCTATGTTAGGTCGAAGGGGTACCGAGAGGAGCCCTGGACGAAATAGAAGTGATTATGCCGGTATGAGTAGCGAAAATCCCGATGAGAAAACGGGACGCCGAAAATCTAAGGTTTCCTGGGGAAGGTTAATCCGCCCAGGGTTAGTCGATCCTAAGCCGAGGCCGAAAGGCGTAGGCGATGGACAATCCGTTAATATTCGGATACCACCTGTTTGGTGTTTGAGTTTTGGAGTGACGCAGAAGGTTAGACCATCGCGCTGTAAGGATGTGCGCGTCCAAGCCTGTAGTCCTTGACATCTCTGATGTCAAGGATGAGGGGTGTTAGGGAGCCCAATCTACGGAGAGGGTAAACTGGTTGATACCACGCTGCCTAGAAAAACCTCTAAAATGAATCAAACGGGTGATCGTACCGTAAACCGACACAGGTAGATGGGGAAAATATCCTAAGGCGCTCGATATAACCCTTGTTAAGGAACTAGGCAAAATAGCCCCGTAACTTCGGAAGAAGGGGTGCCCCGAATGGTAAACGTCCTGCGACGCGAGCCGTTCGGAGTTTCAATAAAGTGGCTCTTGTGACTGTTTAGCAAAAACACATGTCTCTGCTAACTCGCTGAGAGGAAGTATAGGGACTGACACCTGCCCGGTGCTGGAAGGTTAAGGGGAATTGTTACCCTGTACCGTAATGGTACAGGGGAAGCTCTGAACCGAAGCCCCAGTAAACGGCGGCCGTAACTATAACGGTCCTAAGGTAAATTCGTTGCCTTAGTAAAATCTAGCCATATGCTGGAAAACCTGAGTATACCTTCCTACCCCTCCATGAGAAAATATTATTATTTTTAAAAAATAATGAAAGATTTTCTCAACTTGTACGTATATATAAGTGAGGGGTGAAAATGGAATGGTTGCAGACAATCAGCAGGAAAGGCTAATTAAATTAGGTTGGGTGGTTGGCTTTGTAGACGGAGAAGGTTGTTTTAGTATTAGTTTTGTAAAACAGCCTAATCATAATAAGCGAAAAGGCTACAAAACAGGCTATCAAGTAAGTCACGAGTTCGCAGTAACACAGGGTGCGAAAAGCATAAAAAGTCTGTATATACTTGCTGACTTCTTTAAGGTTGGACAGGTGGTAGTTAATAATCGACATGACAACCATAAGGAGCATTTGTATCGGTATGTTGTTAGAAAACGGGAGGATTTAATAAATGTGATAATTCCGTTTTTTAGAAGATATAAGATGCAATCAACAAAATGTATGGATTTTGAGAAATTTGCACAATGTGTAAAATTAATGGAGAAGAAGTTCCATTTGTCTCGTGATGGTTTGATAAAAATTGCGGAAATTAGCCAAACCATGAATAGAAGAAAGTCCCGCCGTAATTTAATTAGAATCCTCAGAGACCATACGCTGGACCCTTGACATTTTCAATGTCAAGGGAAGATATGGTCCCATCTGCATGGCGACATGCAGGAGCGAAGTATTGCTCACTCACTTAAGAAATGAGTAAGACGATAAGCGAAATTCCTTGTCGGGTAAGTTCCGACCCGCACGAATGGTGTAACAACAGGAGCGCTGTCTCAACAGGGGAATCGGTGAAATTGTAGCAGCGGTGAAGATGCCGCGAACCCGCGACTAGACGAAAAGACCCCGGAACCTTTACTGTACTCTGGTACTGGACTTTGGTTCGATATGTGTAGGATAGGTGGGAGGCTTTGAAGCTCGGGCGTTAGCTCGAGTGGAGCCAACGGTGAAATACCACCCTTATTTAACTAGGGTTCTAACCCGCATCCGTGAATCCGGATGGGGAACAATGCCAGACGGGCAGTTTAACTGGGGCGGTTACCTCAATTATGGGGTCTGTGATAGGAAACTATCATAAGCAAATTCAGCTATATGCTGGAAAATCTGAGTATCCCCGCATACTTGTAAGAAAGTGAAAATTACGGGGTGCAGATAATCAGCAGGGAAGTCCCGCGAATAGCGGGACCCCTCAACGACTATACGCTGAACCCTTGACATCTCTGATGTCAAGGGATGATATAGTCTGAACTTCCAGGCGACTGGAAGCCCTCGCTATGAGGGAGTCTAGCCTTCTTAAATTACATTTAAGGAGGAATTATGCGATCGAAAGCTATAGAAAGTTATAAAACCCAATTACGGCTAAATGCTGATCAAAAAGAAATTCTGATTGGCATTCTATTAGGGGATGCAACGCTGGAAACTCAAAACAACGGCAGAACCTATAGGATGAAAATTGAGCACAGCATTAGCCAAAAACATTACTTAGAACACCTTTATTTGGTGTTCAAAGATTGGGTTTTAAGCCAGCCGCGATTAAGAAAAGTGGTACTGCCTAATGGTAAAACTTACATAAATGTTGCGTTTTCAACTTTGAGCCACCCAAGTTTTAGATTTTATGCACATCAGTTTTACCGGGGTAGAATTAAGGTAGTGCCGAGACTCATTTATAAATGGTTGACGCCAAGAGCGTTTGCCTATTGGTTTATGGACGATGGTTCGATAAAATCCAAACAATCGAAAGGAGTCATTCTTAATACGCAGGGATTCTCAAAGCAAGATGTTCTCAGGCTGGTAAAAGCCGTAGAAAGCGTATTTAATTTAGAAGCCAAAGCAAGAAAGCAAAAGGAAGGATATCAGATTTATATTTCTGGCAGGAGTTATGAAAGATTTAAAGATTTAGTATTACCGCATATATTGCCAGAAATGACGTACAAGATACCAGAGGCTAGACGAACATATTTGCCTAAATTGTAACGGAGGTGTTCAAAGGTTTCCTCAGTGCGGTCGGCAATCGCACGTAGAGCGTAAAGGTACAAGGAAGCTTAACTGCGAGACCTACAAGTCGAGCAGATACGAAAGTAGGACTTAGTGATCCGGCGGTAGAATGTGGAATCGCCGTCGCTCAACGGATAAAAGGTACTCCGGGGATAACAGGCTTATCTTCTCCAAGAGTTCATATTATGAGCTCCCCATAGAAGTGATTCTATGGTGAAAATTGGCTAAAATCGGTGGAACCCTTGACATATTCGATGTCAAGGGCAATACCGAGGGAAAGAAGTTTGTTGTGGAAACGATCTTCGCAAGAAAGGCGAGAAAGCAGGATTTAGATAAAAATCAATGTGATCTGGTAATTGGTTCGCTTCTCGGTGACGGGTACTTAGTTAAAACAACACGAGGATATGCGTTCAGAGTGAATCATGGACCTGCGCAGAAAGATTATGTTGATTGGAAATATAGTATAGTCAAAAATCTTGTTAATTCGCCGCCAAGATTTGCTGAGAAGTGCTGTTACTTTAGAACTGTCTCGCATTCGTTTTTCGACGAGTTGCATGGGAAATTTTATTCCGTAAGGAAAAAGATCATTCCGCGCAGCTTAATTGAAAAACACTTAAATCCGTTCATTCTTGCAGTATGGATAATGGACGACGGATCCAAGGATTGGGGGCAATTAAGGATAAATAGCCAATCTTTCAGCAAAAATGAAAATTTGTTCTTGCGAGATCTTCTGCAGGCTAAACTTGGGATAATTACGACGCTAAATCGCGATAAAAGCCAGTATAGGCTTCGCGTTAGTTCCGACAGCATGGAAGCGTTGAAGCGATTAACGCTGCCGTATATAATTCCAAGCATGCTCTACAAACTTCTCCCGTAACGACTGATCCCTTGACATTAAAAATGCTGAGGGTGAGATAGCGCTGCTAACCTAAATTTAGGGTTAAATCTTAAGTGCTATCAAAGGTCAATATCTCGAAAGAGATAAAGGTATAGTCTATTCCATTAGTAATAATGGGAGTCATATCGACGAGAAGGTTTGGCACCTCGATGTCGGCTCATCGCATCCTGGGGCTGAAGAAGGTCCCAAGGGTCCGGCTGTTCGCCGGTTAAAGCGGTACGTGAGCTGGGTTCAGAACGTCGCAAGACAGTAAGTAAAACATGACCGTTTGCTGTCTTTAAAATCGGCTATATGCTGGAAAATCCGGTGAATTACTCACTACTTGACAAGTAGGGTATATAGAGATATGATATCTCTATCATGTCAAGTGACAATGTGCAGTATGCGGACAATCAGCAGGTAAGTAGGAAAAGTAGAATATCCGACGAATATTTTGCTGGCTTTGTTGACGGAGAAGGATGTTTCTATGTGGGATTCAGCAAGCGCTTAGATTTGCCGTTAAAATGGCAAGTTATTACTGAATTTCATTTAAGTCAAAATCCAGGTGGCAAAAATATTCTCGTGGGGTTTCAAGAGAGATTAGGTTGCGGATATATAAAACGGAACCATCCCAAGAACCCCAGAGATATATCATGGGTTTTGATTGTGAAAGATAGAAAGGACTTAAGCGATAGGCTTATCCCGTTCTTTATTAAACATCCGCTTCATTCTAGTAAGGCCAATGACTTTCGCGTTTTTAGCCAAGTGCTGGAAATCATAAGCAGGGGAGAGCATTTGAAACGTGAAGGTTTCAACGAAATAGTAGAATCGGTGTTCAAATTACCGAAGGCAAAATTTAAGCGGTATTCAAAAGAGATTCTTATAAATTCCTAAAACCTCAGAGACTATACGCCGATCCCCCATTCTTGCTTTCGCAAGAAAGCATGGGGGAAGATATAGTCCGAGCTGCATAGCGATATGCAGAGATTGGTAGAAATATCCAATCCTCCCGCCAAAAGCGGAAGTAACAAAACTGTCGGTCTCTATCTGTCGTGGGCGCAGGAAATTTGAGAGGATACTTCCTCAGTACGAGAGGACCAGGAAGTACGTGCCACTGGTGTTCCAGTTATCGCGCCAGCGGTAAAAGCTGGGTAGCTATGCACGGAAAGGATAAGCGCTGAAGGCATATAAGCGCCAAGCCCCCCTCAAGACTAGATTTCCCTCCCGCCTTCGGGCGGGACGAAGACACCTTGAAGACTACAAGGTTGATAGGCCAGATGTGTAAGCCCCGTAAGGGGTTCAGCTTACTGGTACTAATCTGTCGAGAGGCTTGACCACTTATTTTTCTGTCCCGCACCAAAAGGTGCGGGATGTGGAATAATAAGTATGATAGAATTATGCGGGCTTTACTTCAATATATATTGTCATTCATTTTTCCCGGTGCTATATAGAGAGGGGGAAACACCCGTTCCCATCCCGAATACGGCAGTTAAGCCCCTCATCGCCGATGGTACTACGCTGGAAACGGCGCGGGAGAGTAGGTCAGTGCCGGGGTAATATTAAAAAGGCTCACTGTTTAATTGCAGTGAGCCTTTTTTTAGGGTCATTTTTAGGGTCAGACCCTTGACAGTGCGTTGACATTGGTCAGGGTCTGACCCTAAACACGTTATTAATAATTCCACCAATCCTCGCCTTGTTATTTGGGACAGACACCATCGTCCCTTTTTAGTAATTTCCCTCGCACTCGGTGGGGTTAATTCGGCCGTACAACTTATGTCGTAGTGAGCCGCCGCACAGCGGCAGGCGAGCACTCCATAAGTTGTGGCCTCATTAATAATTCCACATCTCCAGCCGTTTTTGCCCAGGGAGTATGTTTATTAAAGATTTTTGTAATTGCCACTGGATATGTCCGTCGACAAATAGGACATTGCATCCGTTAGAATGCCTTATGCCGGGATAATACGAACTCCCCGCCGGGAAGGTAGAGATACAAGAATATTTAAAAACCATTATTGACTCATTATAATTATCTGCTATCATCACGCATGCAGCGGTATTCACGACGTCTTCAATGTCTTTGCCTGCGCCTCCGGTATCCCAGGACGTGCACAGGCCGTAAGAATTGTAACCATAATCAAATTTGGTGCCATCGTTCTCAAAATATTCATTACGTTTTTGCATGAAGGGCATTGCCATATAGGATTATCAATATCAGATGCGGCGGTATTATCCAGATAAGGAGCTACCTTGAACACCCAGGCAAATATCAAACCACTATAGGATTCACCCGTTTTCACCATGTCTATACTGGGAAATTTTCCATTATGTTCGTCAATATACATATGCATCGCTATGCCGATCTGCCGCAGGTTATTCGCGCACATGGCGCGGCGCGCGCTTTCTCTTGCTCTGCCAAATGCGGGCAAAACTAGAGCCGTGAGAATGCCGATTATGGCGATGACGACTAGAAGTTCGATTAGGGTGAATCCGCGTTTTTCCATTCTATAGTAAAATTTATCTTATATATGGTAAAAAGTCAACCCATAATCACTCTTGACATTTTTTTAAACTTAATATATAGTATAATTTACATTTGTAAAAGCTACAAAAAAACCATTTTTTAAACAAGAGGGGTCAGACGTGGCGGGATATGATGCGAAAAACATAAGAAATATAATAATGCTTGGCCATTCCGGCGCAGGGAAGACATCGGTGGCGGAACACCTTTTAAGCGAAGGCGGCGCCATACCTAAGCCCGGGAGCGTAGATGACGGCAATACGGTCAGCGATTACAATAAAGACGAGATAGAGCGAAAAATATCAATCAATTCCTCAATCCTGCACCTCATGCAAAATAATGTAAAAGTTAATATTATAGACACGCCGGGTTATTCGGATTTTGTAGGCGAGATAATATCCGGTTTAGTCGCCGTGGAGGGGGCCGTTATAGTCATGAACGCCGTTTACGGCGTCGAGAACGGGACGAACCAGGCATTTAAGTTTATCCAGAATAAAAATCTTCCCGCGATAGTATTTGTCAATAAAATGGATAAGGAAAACGCCGATTTTATAAAATGCGTCGAAGCGCTTCAGAACAAGTTCGGAAAAAAATGCGTTGTTATGGGCTATCCTGTAGGAGCAGAGTCTTCTTTTGAGGGCATAGTCAATCTTCTGACGAAAGAGGGCATTGACGCGCTGAGTGATGCCGAAAAGGCAACGGCTAAAAAGGAAATGGAAGCGCTGGTCGAGGGGGTAGCCGAATCGGATGACGCGTTGTTGGAAAAATATCTCGAGAAAGGAGAGCTTTCTCCCGACGAGCTTAAGGCTGCCTTCAGAAAAGGCGTCACCGAAGGAAAGGTAATCCCTATCATAGCGGGTTCTGCGACGGCCGATATAGGCATGAAAGAACTTTTGACCGCGATAGTCAGTTACCTGCCGTCTCCTGCGGATGCGCCCGCCAAAGAAGGGATAAATCCTAACGATAACAAGCCCGTCAAGGTTGAGGCAAAAAAAGACGCGCCATTCAGCGCGCAGGTATTCAAGACCATATCAGACCCTTATGTGGGCCAGATAACTGTGATAAAAGTATTTTCCGGAACACTGAATTCGAACGTTACTTTATACAATGTCACGAAAAAAGTAAAAGAGAAGATCAGCCAGTTATCGATAATGCAGGGAAAGCAGTTAAAGGGCGCAGAGTCTTTGTCGGCCGGCGATATAGGATGCGTTACGAAACTCAGGGACACAGAGACCGGCGATTCAGTAGGCGACGAAAAAAATCCCGTCGAATTCCCGAACATAAATTTCCCCGAGCCCGCGATATCGTTTTCTATAAAACCGAAGACTCAGGCCGACGAGGACAAGATCTCGAATGCCATACATCGCTTGATCGCAGAAGACATGACGCTGAAGGCCGTAAGGGATGCGCAGACCAAAGAAGAGATTATATCGGGCATGGGCGATCTGCATCTCAATATAGTAATCAATCGTTTGAAAGAGAGATTCGGCGTCGGAGTCGATATAGGTACCCCGAAGGTTGCGTACAAAGAGACTATTATGGCAAAGGGGGACGCGCAGTACAGGCACAAGAAGCAGACAGGCGGCGCTGGGCAGTTTGCCGAAGTTTGGATGCGCATAGAACCGCTTCAGAGAGGCGAGGGTTACCAATTCGCCAGCGAAGTCGTGGGAGGGTCTATCCCGGCGCCGTTCATAGTTAGCTGCGAAAAAGGCGTGAAGACTGCGCTTGAGTCCGGCGGTTTGGCGGGGTACCCGATCGTTGACGTAAAAGTCGTAGTTTACGACGGAAAGACGCATCCGGTCGATTCAAAAGATATCGCATTCCAGGTAGCGGCCAGGCATGCATTCCGCGAGGCATTTTTAAAGGCAAAGCCGGTTCTCTTGGAGCCCATAATGGACGTCGAAGTTAGTGTGCCTGATGAGTGTATGGGCAGTATTACAGGCAGCCTTAACTCAAGACGCGGCAGGATTCTCGGGATGGAACCCGGAGAAGGGGCGCAGACTATTAAAGCGAAAGTGCCGCTTGAGGAAATGTATAAATATGTAAATGAATTAAAATCGATGACGGCAGGCAAGGGAACCTATACCATGAAGTTTTCGCATTACGAGCAGGTCCCGTCCAACGTTGCGCAAACAATAATAGCAAAGGCAAAAGAGGCGAAGGTAGAGGAGAAGGAAGAATAACAGGTTCTTTACAATATTTAATTTATATGATATTATAACAATAGAGCTCTATAGTAAAATACACCAGAAGCGCTTGCAGTTGAACCAAAAGACTATAAAAGGCGGCAAAGACACTATGGGGACATTCTCCGTCGCATAGGGCAAGTGCCTTTTAAGGAGAGTGTCCCCGACAAGTTATCTTACACAGGAGCGTAATATGTCAGGGCATTCTAAGTGGGCTACGATAAAACATAAGAAAGCGGCGACAGACGCCAAAAGAGGCAAGGTCTTTACTAAACTGATAAAGATGCTTACCGTCGCCGCCAGAAACGGCGGAGGGAATCCCGATACAAATCCTTCCTTACGGCTTGCAATCGATAAGGCAAAAGAGGCAAACATGCCTCAGGATAATATAGACCGGGCTATCAAAAAGGGCACAGGCGAGTTACCGGGTGTCGCGTATGAGTCTATTACCTACGAGGGCTACGGGCCGGGCGGCGTTGCTTTCTTTGTTGAAGTGCTTACCGATAATAAAAACAGGGCGACTTCTGAAGTACGAAATATCTTCTCAAAAAGCGGGGGCAATCTTGCCGGCTCGGGCGCGGTAAGCTGGCTTTTTGAGAAAAAGGGATTTTTCATAGTAAATAAAACGAATGCGTCGGAAGATAAATTGATGTCTATTATCTTGGACGCGGGGGCGGAAGACATGTCCGACGAAGGCGACACCTATGAAATCAAGTGCCAGCCGGCCGATTACGAAAAAGTAAAAAAAGCTATCGACGACAATAAAATAAAATTAGAATCTTCGGAAATTACTTTTATGCCGAAAAATACGGTTAAGGTAAGCGGCGATCAGGCTAAGCAGGTACTAAATCTGGTTGAGCAGCTTGAAGATAACGACGACGTCCAGAACGTATACGCCAATTTTGATATACCGGACGACGTTTTAGATAAAAGCGTCTAATGGCTCCCTGCCTGCCGGCAGGCAGGCGTAAGTTGTGGGCTCATTTATGAAAATTTTAGGTGTTGATCCGGGTTTGGGTATCACGGGTTACGGCCTGATAGAAGGTACGGGCGACAACATAAAACTTATCGAAGCCGGAGTCATAAGGACCTCTTCCGACAGTAAAATTACAGACAGACTTCTAAAGATCTACGACGGCCTTTCTGAAATAATAGAAGAATACCGACCGGAGGCTCTTGTATTAGAAAAGATTTACTCGCATTACAAGCATCCGGCGACCGCCATTCTCATGGGCCACGCGCGCGGAGTCGTATGCCTTCTATGCGGAAAATATAATCTACAGCTGGTCAATTACGCCTCCACCCATGTAAAAAAATCTATAGCGGGAAGAGGCAGAGCAAGCAAGAGGCAAGTGGGAGGCATGGTAAAAACGCTACTGTCGCTTAGGAGTATTCCCCAGCCCGAAGATGTTACTGATGCCTTGGCGCTTGCGATAAGCCATTTGTATATGATTAAACTACGAGGGACGAAAGACGAAGGACGATAGACAAATCGTCCATCGTCATAGCGAAGCGGTCATCCATCGTCCGTCGTTTTATGAGAACCAAATGATATCCAGAATAGCCGGCAAGCTAAAACAGAAACGACCGAATAGCGTATTAATAGAAGTGAGCGGCATTTCTTATGAAGTGCTCGTGCCGGGTATTGTCATGCGAAAAATATACGAAACTATAGGCGATGACGGCGACCTGAGTCTTGTAACATATCATTACCTCCAGTCAGACCCCTCTCGTTCCGTGCCCGTCCTTATCGGTTTCTTCAGCGATATAGAGAAAGAATTCTTTGAGAAGTTTATAACGGTCTCGGGAGTCGGGCCCAAGGCGGCGTGCAGGGCCCTCGAACTGCCTTTTTCGACGATAGCCGATGCGATAGACAGAGGCGATATGGCTATTCTGAAAAGCCTCCCCGGCATAGGGGAGCAGAGAGCGCGGGAAATAATAGCAAAACTACAGGGGAAAATAGGAAAATACGGGCTCATACAGGACGGAACGGACTTTGAGCCGGCGGCGGCGATAGAGGAGGATATAAAACGAGAGGCCCTTCAGGTATTAATACAGCTTCAATATAATAAATCAGAGGCGAAGGCCATGATAGAAGAGGCGCTCGAAAGAAACGCCGGGATTTCGTCGTGCGAAGGATTGCTGAACGAAATATACAAACAAAAACAGAAAAAAGAGAAAATGAAACATGCCTGAGAAGATGAAAGAAGCGCCCAAAAGAGAGAGGCTGATAGGATTGGAGGAGACCGAAGAGGATGTCCTTAGCCTTTCTTTGCGTCCGTCTTCGCTTAAAGATTTCGTCGGACAGAAAAGCGCAGTAGATAATCTTATAGTTGCGATAAAGGCAGCGAAGAAAAGAAATGAGCCGCTGGAACATCTGCTTTTTTCCGGTCCGCCCGGACTCGGCAAAACGACCTTGGCGTATATAATAGCGAGCGAAATGGGGACCAAGATAACGTCCACAAGCGGGCCGGCCATAGAACGGCCCGGCGACATGATAGGCATATTGACTAATCTCTCCGAAGGGGATGTCTTATTTATCGACGAAGTCCACAGGTTGTCAAAAGTGGTCGAAGAGTTCCTTTATCCGGCGATGGAAAATTTCCAGATAGATTTTATAATCGATAAAGGGCCGTACGCGAAAACGATAAAATTCAATCTTAAACGCTTTACTTTGATAGGCGCTACGACAAGGTCCGGATTATTAAGCGCGCCGTTACGCAGCAGATTCGGGATGTTCTATCATCTCGATTTCTACGAACCGGACGAACTCGTTTCTATAATAAAACGTTCCGCGTCCATACTTGGCATCCCTATCGACGAAGAAGGCGCTTTTGAGGTGGCTAAGAGAGCACGCGGCACGCCCAGGATAGCCAACCGCTTACTGAGAAGAGTGAGAGACTGGACTGATGTGAAGGCAGACGGGACCATTTCGAAAGATATAGCGCAGAAGGCGCTGAACAATCAGGGCATAGATACGCTGGGGCTGGATACCATAGACAGAAAAGTCATAAAATCGATAATGGATTTCTATAAAGGCGGGCCTGTCGGGATAGAATCGCTCGCTGCTACCTTGAACGAAGAAACGGATACTATAGTGGATGTCGTAGAGCCGTTTCTGCTTAAAATAGGATTTCTTAAAAGGACGCCGCGCGGCCGGGAGTTGACTGACCTTGCTTATGAGCATATGGGCGTTCCCGTAAAATGAAAATACTACTACATATATGCTGCGCGCCGTGTTCGATCCACCCTTTTAATGAGCTCTTAAAAGATAAAATCAGTCGCATAACGGGATTTTTCTATAATCCGAATATACATCCGGCCGAGGAATATGAAAAGAGGCGAAGGGCGTTTATAGAATACTCGGAAAAGAACGGGTTTGATGTAATATTCGGCGAATACGAGCCGGAGGCATTTTTTAAAGAAATAGGCACGCTCACCGAAGTGCCGGAGCGCTGCGCTATATGCTGGCGGATGCGCCTCTCAAAGACTGCCGAATGCGCCAAAAATAACGGCTGCGATTCTTTTACCACTACGCTTCTGGTAAGCCCGTATCAAAATAGGCAAGAGATCATAAGGATCGGCGCGGAGTGCGGAAAGCGATTCGGCGTGGAGTTTATCGGATCCGATTTTCGCGACGGCTTTAGGCAAGCGCAAGAAGAGGCGAAGTCGCAGGGCATATACAGGCAAAAGTACTGTGGGTGTAAATATAGCCAAAGGTAGCCCGGTTTACACCTACGCGGTGTAACCCATTACACCGCGTAGGTGTAAGAGGGGTAAATAATGGAAATAAATTCTTTCGCAAAGATAGCCATATTTGTCGGGCTGAGCGTGACGATTATAGGGATCTTGCTGCTCTTTTCTGAAAAAGTACCGTTTCTATGGCGCCTTCCGGGCGATGTCTATATCCAAAGAAAAGGCCTCAACTTCTATTTTCCGATAACATCCTGCATTCTTATCAGCGTAATCCTTTCCGTTATATTTTATCTCATGGTCTGGAAAGTAAAAAGATGAACCACTGAAAATCGCTAAAAGGTCATCGCCGAAGGCGATTTTCTTGTAAGCAGAAGATGATGAGAAAACTTACCCTTTTAATTTATCTTTCTATAGCATTTATCTCGGCATGCGCCTCAGCGCTGGATGACTTTGCTAGCGCCTCGTCGACAGCCAACGCGACTTCTTACGCCGTTAGGGTAGCGGTAATACGAAACGCCTCCGAAGTGAGTTTAAAAATAAAAGGCCATTACACTATATATGCGTTGCCGCTGCTCGAACAGCTCGGTGAACGGACCGAGTTTTTGAAAGTGGATGTTAAACCTACTAATAGCGGTATTTTGATAGGCCTAGAGCCGTTCAATGTTTATGGCGTAAGGATAAAGACAAACGGCGAAGCCAATACGTATATCAATGACCGGAGATTCAGAGGCGATATCGATATAATCAGGACGGAGGAGACAAAACTTCTCGTGATAAACCATATCGGTATCGAAGATTACTTAAGCGGCGTCCTGTATCACGAAGTCTCGCATCTTTGGCCCACGGAAGCATTAAAGGCGCAGGCAATAGCTTCGAGGACGTTTGCGGTATATAAGACCATAGAATCAATAGGCAAAGATTATGACCTTACTAATGATGTATATTCTCAGGTTTACGGCGGCAGGACGTCCGAAAGGCGCAGGACTAACAGGGCCGTAAAAGAGACCGCCGGCAAAATCTTGATATACAGGAATAAAGTGCTTCCGGCTTATTTTCACGCAACTTGCGGCGGCCATACTGAAGACGCGTCTTTACTGTGGGACGTCGATATACCTCCTTTGAAAGGAAAACCGTGTAATTATTGCGGGCAGTCGCCGCATTTTAAATGGACAGCAAACATACCCTTGGCCGATATCGAAAAGCGGCTTAATGACAACAGCTACAAAATAAAAGATATACAAGATATAAAAATATCTTCGAGGGATATTTCGGGAAGAGTGGATAGCGTAAACGTAATTAGTTCTATTGGAACGGAAAATATACCGGCGAACAAGTTCAGATTAGCTATAGGGCCGAACCTTTTAAGAAGCGCGAATTTCGAAGTCGTAATAAGGGGCCGGGCAGCGCTATTCAACGGCAGGGGGTGGGGGCACGGCGTCGGCATGTGCCAATGGGGCGCTTATTATATGTCTAGAAAAGGTTTTTCGTGCGATGAGATACTGCGGTTTTATTATCCGGGCGCGACGATAGTGGATATGAAGTATTTAATGCTTGAAAGCAACGAATGAAGACTCTGCAATGGACCAAAAGACTAAAGACTGCGGAAAAGCCGAGAGGGGGACACCCTCCGTCAAATAGTGCAGGTGCCTTTAAAGGAGAGTGTCCCCGCCCAGTGACATGTTAAAATTATCAGATTTTGATTATAATTTGCCTAAAGAACTGATAGCGCAGTATCCCGCCGATACTAGAGATTCCTCCCGCATGCTGGTCCTTGACAGAAAAACGGGCAAAATCGCGCACAAGAAATTCTTGGATTTTCCGGATTGCATCAAAAAAGATGACATATTGGTGATGAACGACACCAAGGTCATGAACGTAAGGTTGATAGGCCGCAGGATAACGGGAGGGCGCACAGAGATATTTCTTACTGAAAAGATCGAAAACAGAATATTCAAGGCATTGCTCAAGCCGTCTTCCAGGATCAGAGAGAGAGACGAAGTTATTTTTGACGATTCGAAGTTAAAAGCCCGGATACTCGCCAAGAAGGAAGCGGATAATGTCGTAGAATTTATATATCCGGGCGGAAACATAGACAAGGAATTGGCGCGGCTCGGTCACGTGCCGTTGCCGCCTTACGTCAAAAGAAGCGCTGAGGAGCTTGATAAAGACAGATATCAGACGGTTTACGCCAAAGAAGAAGGCGCTACGGCGGCGCCGACAGCGGGGCTGCATTTTACGGATAGGATACTTAAAGAAATAACTTCGAAGAGCGGTAAGTTGGCATACCTAACGCTTCACGTCAGCTATGGCACTTTTGCGCCGGTGAAGACGGAAGATGTAACGAAACATAAGATGCATAGCGAAGAATTTAAACTGGGCGGGAAAGAAGCCGATAGCATAAATGAGGTGAAAAAGGCGGGCGGCAGAGTTTTTGCCGTCGGGACGACGTCGGTTCGGGTATTGGAAGCTTGCGCTAGCGGCGGCAAAGTTGAAGCGCGGAGCGGAAAGACGGATATTTTCATTTATCCGCCGTACGAGTTTGAGATAGTCGATGCTCTTTTAACAAATTTTCATTTTCCGAAATCGACACTTTTGATGCTTGTATCCGCGTTTGCTGGGCGGGAGCTGGTACTGAAGGCGTACGAAGAAGCGATCCGCGAGCGGTATAGGTTTTTCTCTTACGGCGATTGCATGTTAATAGTTTAGGGTAGTTTAGGGTCAGACCCTAGCCATTATTAATACACTGTCGAGGGTCTGACCCTAAACTACCGACCCTAATAAGTATTGAGTGGGGCAAATATGTTTAAGATTGCAGCCAAAGACAAAAATACAAAGGCAAGAGCTGGCGAACTGACTACGCCGCATGGCACGCTTAAGACGCCGCTATTCTTTCCCGTGGCAACGCAGGCAACGGTCAAAACACTGTCCAACGAGGATGTAAAAGCATGCGGCGCTCAGGCGATTTTATCCAATACTTATCATTTATATCTACGGCCCGGATTGGAGATATTGAAGAAGGCGGGCGGGCTGCATAAGTTCATGGGCTGGGACGGGCCTATATTGACGGATAGCGGCGGGTATCAGGTATTCAGCTTGGCGACATTGATGAAAGTCAAGGAAGAGGGCGTTGAATTCCAGTCGCATCTGGACGGCTCGAAGCATTTCTTGAGCCCCGAGGATATCGTTATGCTGCAGCTGGGATTCGGCAGCGATATCGTTATGCCGCTCGATGAGTGCGTCCATTATCCCGCAGAAAAAGATTATGCGCGAGCTTCACTT
>Ga0315294_10000908_pt1 | contig 32203 bp, 28 predicted proteins | sample YL17G13_40_MG_FD_203626 | JGI IMG/M metagenome (GOLD analysis project Ga0315294, IMG submission 203626) | Sediment microbial communities from Yellowstone Lake, YNP, Wyoming, USA - YL17G13_40 | ecosystem: Environmental > Aquatic > Freshwater > Lake > Sediment | place: USA: Wyoming | collected...
TCGTGAAAGCGGCGTTGTCGAGCACGTAATGATACCCCATGATCGTCGCGCAATCGGGGTTCGACACGCTCAGCGCAAAGGCAGGGCTGTTGCTCACACTTTCCGTGTTCTCGGGATGCGTCGACGACGTGATGATCACCGTGACCCGCCCCTTGTAGCTGATCTTGATCGGGTATTGGCCCGCGGTCCCCAGGTTCCCGGCCACATCCTTGGCCTTTGCATGGAAGAACCACGTCCCGTCGGCCAGCCCGTACAACTGCACCGCGCTCGCCGCCGTGAACGGGTCCGCGATTGTCGGCATGGTCCCGGAAGTCGAGTCGATGACGTAGTGATATCCCGCAACTCCCGAGACCGTATAGGACAGGGTGAGTGAATCGGCTGACGAAAGGTTGAACAGGGGACTGTCGTTGGCACTGTCCGCAACCGACGGATGAGTCGGCGAAGTGATCACGACCGGATCGGGCGGCTGGGTGTCCTTGCGCATCCAGAAGGGGGCGAGCGGGCTGAGCGGATACTGCGATGGCTCGCCCTGGGCGACCATCTGCCACTCGTGCAGGCCGTCGAGCACGCCCGGCAGCGATGCGCCCGGCACCGTGGCGGACATGATGATCGCGCTCCCGGCCAGTGACGTGCCGCTCAGAACCGGCGCATCAAGGGCGTAGTAATAGGCCCAGACGGGAGCCGGGTTGCCGGCCGGCTCCGTCCACGCCAGATCTATCACCGCCCCATTGCCCCACACCCCGGCCGGATGCGAAGAGGATGTGATGATTGGCGCGTAGGGCGCAATCCCGGGGAACATGAGCGTCACCTTGTCGAGCACGGGGCTCTGCAAAGACACGTTCTCGGTCAGCGTGGCGCTGAACTGGACGTAGCGGTTGAGCGCCGCATTGATGGTGCTTCCAGCCGGTGTCGCATACGGGCCATCCCACCCACTCCACGTTGTGCCATTGGGCGACGACCTAGCGAACATCTCGGTCTTTGCACCGCCCGGCAACGTCTCCGCCCAAGAGATCGACCCCTTGGCAGACGGCGTCACGCCGAGGTCGAACGCCTTGCTCTGGTAGTAGCCACTCCCCGCCGCCGTTCTGGTGGTGGAGAAGAACACGTAGTCGAAAGTCGCATTCCCGTTCACTACGCTCGTGTCCTTGACGTATATGCCAGCGAACCGCGGGCTCCATGAAACAGTCGTTGACCCTAGGTCGACCCAGCCTCCTCCGTTGTTGTAGAAGCCCTGGAGTGTGTTCCCCGTTCGGACGATCTTGAACTGGGCTGGAACACCCCCGGCAGCGGTCTTTACGTTGGAGGAACTAGCGCCCGTGGTTACGACGGTGGCATACTGCCACCCACCCAGGCCAATGATGAAGCCACACCCCAACCAGTTCCACGAGTCGTATGCAACAAAGAGCTGCGCCGAGCCGTAGTTATGCAGACCGCCAATCGCACCAATTCTAGTTTCGATGACGAAATCCCCATCAACCGCTTGATATACCTTTGGCGCGGTGTCAGTTGTATACCACCATTCCGAGTAAGAAGCACCCGACACTATGCGAAGGAAATCCGGGACTGCCGTCCTCTCGTAGAAGCCATTCCGCGGATCGGTTACCCACCAGGACGGAAGAGGGTCGTAGTTCCCTCCCGTTGTGTAGTTGAAATCCTCACTGATGTTCCGGCGAACCGAAACGCTTCCAGGAGAGATGAGACCGTCGACATTCACCCATTCGCCCTGCAGCCAATCGGATTGACCATCCACTACCCATGTGCCGCTTCCCAACGACTCCCCCGGGGAAATGCAGAGACCCACAGCAAACACGAATGCCGCCAGCTTCCCCCGCCTCGGCCCTTTCGTCTGATGGTCTAGAGAAAGGAGACCGCGTGCCCCCTTACAGGATAGCTCCTCCCACAACGGCTGCAGACGTAGCACCCAGACACCAAGCGCAGGACCATCTTGCATTTGTGACATTGTAGCCTATCGTCCAGCACACTCATCACACTCTCGGTAGTAACGCGGTAGATGCTGTTCCTAACAATAGCTTTCACGCCGTCAAGGAGCTTCAGCATTTTCGAATCCGGGCGCCTCTCCTGCCTCATCCTCGTTGCGGGTCCGCATCGACTCAAGGCACCGGGAGCCCGAGTGGCGTTTCGGTCCCCTGCAGCTATCCTGAACCTGATCCGCTTCCTCCAATCGAATCGCACATAGAAAAGGTCCCGATTCAGCCAAAGGAAGAGGCGAAAAGGCAAACTGGTCTGCGCAAGTTTGTGGAACACATCACCGAATACCCCAGACGTATCTTTCGGCCTCAGGACGAGAATGCCACGCTCGCCTCTTTCCACCAGCCACCGATGGAAACCCCATCCAAAGAGCGCCTCAGCCAACGGCGTAGGACACTCCACGTATCCACCGCCGGCGACACGCATCATCTCACCAAGGAACCGTCGGGGATCTCTGGCGTGCTCAAGCACATGGGAACACACGACGTAGTCGAAGGCCTTGTTCCGGAATGGAAGCTCCTCCGCATCAGCTATTACCGTCGGCCGAATCTTCGCCAACGCCCCTCCGCGCTCGGCGGAGCCCGATGCGAATCGATCACAGAGGACGTTAGCTCGCGGATGCGGCTTGTCGCCGCAACCTAGGTCCAGGACTACGGCATTCCTCGGTACAGGGAGAGTCCTGAAGAAGAGGCTCAAGCAGATCCCAGCTTCCGGACCCTCCAATGGAAACGCCGCCACAGGAGGAAGCTCATCAGTAGGGACAGTGTCTGCAAGCCATACTTCACGCTTACAAGGAAGCTCACGCTGGAGGCTTCCTTGAAGTAACGGGTGGGGATGGGGACCTCGGTGATGCGGAAGCCGTTGGCCAGCATCTGGGCGATGATCTCCTGGTCGAAGACGAAGTCGTCGCTGTTGGATTCCAGGCGGAGGGTCGAGAGAACCTTGCGGTTGTAGGAACGGTAGCCGGTGTGGAACTCGGAGAAACGGGTGCCGAAGACCAGGTTCTCGACGCCGGTCAGGAGCTTGTTGCCGACGTACTTCCAGACCGGCATCTTGCCCTTGAGCGCCTCGTCGCGCATCATGCGCGAACCGAGCACGCAGTCGGCCTTGTCCTCCAGGATCGGGTTCACGAGCTCGGGAGCGAGGGTGGGGTCGTACTGGAAGTCGGGATGGATCATGACGACGATGTCGCCCCCCAGCTCGAGCGCGGTCTTGTAGCAGGTCTTCTGGTTGCCGCCGTAGCCGCGGTTCTTGGGATGGACGATGACATGCTTGATGCCGAGTTGGCGGGCGAGCGCGACGGTGCCGTCCTTGCTCGCGTCGTCCACGAGCACGATCTCGTCGAAGAGATCCTTCGGGATGTCGTCGAGCGTGGCCTTGAGCGTCTTCTCGGCGTTGTACGCCGGGAGGACGGCGATGATGCGCTTCCCGTTCTTCACGGCTCAATCATCCTACCATCCGGTAGAACCCCGTATAATGACTTCCCGATGCTGAAGAAACTCGCCATGGACATCCTGCGCTGGAAGTTCGGCCTGCTCGGGTTCACGATCACGCGGGGCGGGACGCGGGCCACGATGGGGGAAGCGCTGCGCCACATCCGCAAGGTCGGGTTCATGCCCGCCACCGTGATCGACGTGGGCGTGGCCTACGGGACGAAGGACCTCTACAACGTCTACCCGGAGCCCCGGTACCTGCTCGTGGAGCCACTGGAGGAGTACCGGGCCACGCTGGAGAAGATCTGCCGGCGGCTGAAGGGCGAGTTCGTGATCGCGGCGGCCTCGGACCAGACGGGCACGGTCACGCTGAACGTCCACGACATCCTGTCGGGATCGTCGATCATGCGGGAGACGGACGGGGCGGCGGCCGACGGCAAGCCCCGGGAAGTGCCGACGGTCGCCCTGGACGCGCTGGTGAAGGAAAAGAAGCTGGCGGGGCCGTTCCTGGTCAAGCTGGACACGCAGGGGGCGGAACTGCTCGTGCTGGCGGGGGCGGTCGAGACGTTGAAGCAGACCGAGGCGGTCGTGGTCGAGGTCTCCCTGTTCAAGTTCCTGGTGGGGGGTCCCCAGCTCCACGACGTCGTGGGCTGGATGCACGAGCACGGATTCCACGCCTACGACATCTATGGGGGCGCGCAGAGGCCCCTGGACGGCTCTCTCGCGCAGGTGGACGTCGTGTTCGCGCGCGAGGACGGGTTCCTGCGCAAGCACCACAACTTCGCCACGCCCGAGCAGAGGGCGAAGATCAACAAGCCGCCGCGGGTGGGTGACCCCCTGCTCCGCTAGTTCCTACCGCCCGCCAGCCACCTCGCGGTAGACCTTGACGTAGGCGGACGCTATGCGGTCCCAGCCGAACCGGCGGGCGGCCGGCGGAGGCACCGGGCGGCGCGGCCGCGGACGGGCCAGGACCGCGCGGACGGCGCGGGCGACCGACGCCCCGTCGGGATCGCAGAAGGTCACGGCCGCGCCGGCCACCTCGCGCTCCCCCGGCCCGTGCGTCGTCACCACCGGAACCCCGTGCTCGAGGGGGGCGATGAAACTGCTCCGGTTGAGCTTGAGCCCGTCGTCGAACGGCAGGACGCACGCGCGGGCGGCGAGCAGGAGACTGCTGACGTCGCGCGCGGGCAGGTAGCCGGTCCAGCGCACGGCATCCCCGATCCCGAGCGAGCGCGTCTGCGCCGCCAGCCGCGCGTGCAGGGCATCGCGGCTGGGGACGAGGGCCGCGACGGCCACGAGCCTGACCGGGACTTTGGCCCCGCGCAGGCGGCCCATGGCGTCGAGCAGGATCGGGAGCCCCTTGCCCGGCCCGGCCCAGCCGAAGTAGACCAGGGACTGCTCGCCCGGCCCGACCCCGAACCGGCGGAGGAGCCGGCGGCCGGCCGCCGCGGTCCCGGTGACGCCGATGCTCGTCCCGATCGGGATGACGCGAATGCGTCCGCGGACGGAGGGGTAGCGCCGGACCACGGTGTCGCGCTCGACCCCGCTCGTCACGCACACGCGGCGCGCGAGCAGGATGTTCGGCGCGAGACGCCACTGCCCCGCGCGGCCGAAGAGCGCGAACTCGTGAAGCTGGGTCACGACGGGAAGCCGGGACAAGCGCCGGCGCAGGAGGACCGGCAGCCAGTTGATCCCGAGCCGCTTGCCGTAGGCAACCGTCGGGTACTGGAGGTGCACGAGGTCGCAGTCCGCGGCGGCGATCCGGCCGGCGACTGCCCCCATCGCCCGGACGGTCCAGCCGCGGACTATCGGATGGACCCGGATGCCCCGGGGCGCCGTCCGGGCGGCGCCGGTCGACGTGATCACCTCGAGCTTCATGCCGAGCCGGGCCAGCGCGTCGCACAACCGGCGGACGTTGTCGCCGACCCCGCACTTGAGCGGGGGCCAGGTCCCCGTGACCATCGCGATCTTCAAGGCCGGCGGAACACCCCCACGAGATTCATGAGGAACCACCGTCCGGCCCGCCGCTCGAGCGATTCCCACATGGACCGCGGCCCGGCCTTGCGCAGGAGCGAGAGCAGGTCCGCCTTCCCTCCCCACCACCCGTAACCCTCGAAGGACACCGGCGTCAGCCCCGCGCGGCGGCCGAGCCGGACGAGGCCCCAGGGCGTGTACTGCGTCTCCCATCCCCACGGCCACTTGCCCTGCGCGCGGCGGATCAGCTTCATGACCGTGTAGAAATTCAGCGTCTGGGGCACGTCGATGACGATGGTTCCGCCGGGGCGGGTCACGCGCACCTGCTCGCGCAGGCCCGGAAGCGGGTCCCGGAAGTGCTCCATCACCCCCTGGCTGAACGCGAGGTCGAACGCCGCGTCGGGGAAAGGCAGGGCGACGAGATCCGCCTTGCGCAGGTCGATATGGACGCCCAGCCCCTCCGAGGTCGCCCGGGCGGCCGCGATCGCGCCGTCCGCGAAATCGATGGCCGCCGCCTCCAGCCCGGGCCGGTCGAGCACGAGCACGCAGGAGTCGAAGGCCGTCCCGCATCCGACCTCGAGAGTCCTCGGAGCGGATATTCCCGCGACCGCGGCCGAGATCGCCTGGTGAAGCACCGAGCGCTCCCGCCGGTGCCACTCGAGATGCGCGCGCACGTCCGCGGGCGCCTTCCACGCGTTCCAGCCGCCGTCGAAATCCTGCGCTTTCGGGCCCTCGACCATGGGCTCCATTTTACCGGCGGGAACCGAGCAGGCGGAGGCCGAACGCGACGTCCTCGGTCCCGACGACGCGCAGGACCCAGAGCACGGGAAGGTAGACCAGCGCCGCGACCGTCCCCCCCAGGAGCGAGCCGCCGGCCGCCCACGCGGCGGTCAGGGAAACAGCCGCCGCCAGCAGGATGCGCGCGAGCAGGGAAACCGGAACGGCGTGCACGAACCGGCGGAACACGACGAGCCCGCCTGCAAGGAGTACGGCTTCCGTCAGCACCCGCGCCCAGGCCGCGCCGGCCGGGCCCCAGGACGGAACCAGCATCAGGTTGGCGACGACGCTGACCGACGATCCCGCGAGGGTCACGCCGAGAAACGCCTTCTGCCGGTCCGAGGCGATCAGGGCGTTCACGAAGAGGTACCCCAGGAACGAGAAGCCCATCGCGGGAGCCAGCAGGCGCAGGACCCCGGCGGAGTCGGCGAACTCCGGCCCGTAGCAGATCCCGACGATGACGCCCGCCCAGACGTGGAGGAGAACGGCGGCCGGCACCGCGAGCGCGGCGAGCCAGCGGAAGAGGCGCTCGTAGGCCCGGTCGCGCCGGGCGGCGTCGTCGCCGACCGCGAGCCGGGACAGGATCGGGAACAGGACGCCCATGAGCAGGGCGGGCAGGACCTGGACGAGATCGAACAGGCGGGAGGCCGCCCCGTACCAGCCCGCCTCGGCCATCGGCCGGAACCGGGAGAGGAAGATCAGGTCCACGCGCGCGACCAGGGCCGTGCACGCCGCTACGGCGGTGAGCGGCCAGACCTCGACCAGCCACGGCCCCGCGCCGCGCAGAATCCCGCGGGTGCTCCGGCGGTCCGCGGCCACGATCCCGCCTCTCGCCGCCCACCGGAACGCGACGACCGCCGCCAGCACCGAGGCGGCCGCCTGGGCGCCGAGCACCCAGCCCGCGCGCCGCGCGAGGAGCCACGCGCCGACGGGCAGAAGGAACTGGGCCGCCTTGTGCGCGCCGCGGATGACGGCCTCCGCGTCCATGCGTTCCAGCCCCGTCAACGCCGCCCCCAGCATCTCGACGAACGAGGCCGCGTTGAGCGCCAGCGCGGCCAGCGCCACGAGTCCGACCATGCCGGAAGGCATCCCGGCCAGCCAGGCGGCGGCTGGCGCCGCGACCATGACCGCGAGCGCGGCTACGGCCTTGAGCACGGCCACCTGCCGCACGTGGGCACCGGCCGCCGAGTGCTTGCGCGCCACCTCGCGCGCGAGGAGGAAATGGAGCCCCGCTTCGTGGAACACGACGAAGACCCCGGCGTAGGCGAGGGCCGCGACGTAGGAGCCGAAGCCCTCGGCGCCCATGAGCCGGGCCAGGCAAAAGAACGTGAGCGCCCCGAGGCCGCGCACGCAGGCTTCGCCCGCGAACTTGGCCACGACGTTGCGCCGCACCCGGCCCAGATCGCTCACGTGCGACCGGCCCCGGGGGCCCCCGGCGGAGGCGGCCGCAGGAGGAGGCCGAGCAGGAAGGCGAATCCCATCCCGCGCGCGTGCACGGTCGGGACGTCGAACGCGGCCACCGCGAGGAAGCCCGCCAGGATCCCGGCCCAGGCGTACCGGAACGCCGCCTCGGGCCAGGGCCGGTCCCAGCGCGCCCCCCGGATCAGGAGGACCACGAGCAGGACGAACGCGGCGAATCCAATGACGCCGGTCTCGCAGAGAATCAGGAGGTAGAGGTTGTGGGGATGGTGCAGGATGCCGGCCTCGGACATCCCGACCGGCCACAGCGCGGGCGACTCGCGCCGCCATCCTCCCGGCCCCGCCCCCAGCCACGGGTGGGCGCGGACGATGCGGCCGGCGGTCTCGGCCATGAGCTTGCGGTCGTCGAGCGAGCTCACGGCCATCCCGGTCTGCGACATCTCCCCGCCGAGGTCGCCGTGGAGCCGCTTGCCCTCGGCGGTTCCCCGCGCGATCCCGAACATCTTCGCGGCGGTGGCGCCGACCACGCGCGTCTGCTCCGCGACGGCCTGCGGGGCCGCGACCGCCCGGACGACGAGCGCCGTCAACGCCAGCAGGGCCGCGAGTCGCACCACCTTCCCCCGGCGCGCGGGCGCCTCCAGGAGCGCGGCGGCCAGGGCCAGCATCACCGCGAGCCAGCCCAGAAGCCCCCCGCGCGAGAAGGTCAGGAAAACCGTCGTGCTCGCCGCCGCCGCGGCCAGGAGCGCCGCAACGGAAAGCGGCGAGGCCGGAAGCGCGATCCAGGCGGCCGCGCACACGGCGACGCAGGGGAACAGCATGGCCGCGAGGGCGTTGGGGTGCTCGAGCCCCGCCGCGCGCCACACCGCCCCGCCGCCCGGGAGCCTGAGGACGACACGCTCCGCGACGTCGTCGATCCGGACCAGCCAGGGCTTGGCATCGAGAACGGCGTGGACCGAAAGGACAAGCCCCGCGAGGGCGAGGGTGCCCACGACGACCCGGCGCGACAGGACTCCGCGCGCGCCGGCGTCGGCCGCCATGAGGAGCACGCCCGCGAACTCGGCCCAGCGGACGGTTCCCTTGACGGCTTCGCCGGGATATCCGGCGGCGACCCCGGCGACGAACACCGCCGCGAGGAGAAGCCCGGCGGCGGCCGCGAGCGGACGATTCGCCGGGTCGGCCAGGAACGACCGGCCCCGCCTCGCCGCCCAGACCGCGAACACGACGGCGAAGACGAACTCGGAGGCGAAGACCGTGAACCCGCCCGCGGTGTCGGTGCGGACCTCGAAAAGCGTGGACGCAAAGAGAAGGAGGAGACCCCACGCGGGGTCCGCGGCGGAAGCGGCCAGCGACGCCGCGCCGAGGCCGAAAAGACCGGCCGCTTCCATCAGCCCGCTACCCCGGTGTGGCTCAGGGGTTCATGGCGATCACGTCGCCGACGAGGTTGTACCGGGAAGTCTCGAACCAGACCAGCGAGCCGATGCGCAGGGGCAGGTTCTGCTGGGGAAACGGATACCGCTCCGTCGCGAACGGGATCGGACCCGTGACCTTGAGCGTCACGTGGAGTTCGGTTCCCTTCTTGACCTTCGTCACGGTCGCCACCTTGCCCATCTTGTCCCCCACGCGCACGACGTACCACGCGGAAACGGGCAGGCGGGTGGAACGGATGGTCAGCTCGCCCCGGTACTCGCCCGTGGCCGCCGCCGTCTCGTCGGCTCCGCCGGCTCCGGCGGCGCCCGCCGCCGGGGCCGCGACCGGCGCCGGCCGCACGACGGTGAAAAGAAGCGACCACACGATCACGCCCGCGAACGCCGCGAGCAGGACCGCGTCGCGGATCCAGTCCCTCCGTCCAGGCTCCCTTGGCGTCTCCATGCTGTTCATGATAGGACCCGGTTCCCGCGCCGGGCAAGCCCTCGCGCCGGAACGGACGGGATCATCGCGGCCGCGATCCCCCACCCGATGGCGAACATGATCCCGCGCGCATGCATGGTCGTGATCTCGAGCGTGTTGCCCGCCACGAACAGGGCCAGCAGGCCGAGCCCGAGCGCCGCGCCCTCCCGCGCGCGCGCCCGCGCCCGCCAGAACCATGCCGCCAGCCAGCCGAGCGCGCCCAGCCACGCCGCCAGTCCCAGGATGCCGGTCTCCAGCCCGGTCTGGAGGAAGAAGTCGTGGACGTGCGCGCGCAACGCGGGATGCATGTCGGGCGGGATGCGGGCGCGCATCCGCTCGAACGCCGGCCCGTAGTTGCCGGCGCCCACGCCGGTCAGCGGGTGTTCCGCCCACATGTCCAGCCCGATCCGGAACGCGCGCAGGCGGAACTGGAAGCTGGGCGCCTGCCAGGGCGACGCGATCGACAACACGCGGGCCCGGACCGGAGGCGCCAGCGCGGCGGCCAGCCCGGCCACGGCCAGGAGCGCGAGAACCGGCAGGAGGAGCCGGAGGGGCCGCCGGGACCGGACGGCTGCCCACACCGCAATCGCCGTCCCGGCCGCGACCCAGCCCGTCCTCGACTGGGTGAGAACCAGCGCCGTTGCCAGCAGGGCCGCCCCGGCCCCCAGGAGCCACCCGGTCATGCGCGCAGCCAACGCGCGCCAGCGGGCGACGACGAGGAGGATGGCAACCGCGAGATACGGCGCGAACGCGTTCGGATGGAACGGCCCGTGCGCCCGCTCGACCGCGGGATTCTCGTCGAGCACCCAGCCGGGCATGTTGAGCGCCGACCCGGGACCGGCCGCCGCCTCCGCGATCCCGAGCACCGCGAGCACGACGGCCATCCCGGCGTAGCACGCCCCCAGCCGCGCCGCGGCCGGGCCCCGCGCGTACTGGGCGACGACGGCGAAGGCAAGCCACAGCTGGGCCCAGCGCAGGACCTGCTTCACGACCGCCCAGGGGTCCACGGCATGGATCGACGAAAGCGCGGCCGCGACCGCGAGCACGGCGAGCCAGCCCAAAGCCCCGACGGCGGGCCTGGCCACGGAATCCGGCTCCCGGATCCGCCGGATCAGGATCCCGGCCAGCAACCCGGCCACGAGCGCCTCGCAGGTGAAGACCGTGACCGGAGCCTTGACCGCCGCCGGGGCGTCGAACGGGAGCACGACCGCGATGGCGCACAGGGCCGCCGCCGGATCCAGCGCGGCCAGCGCGCCTGCGAGCACGGCGAGAACGCCCGCCAGGATCATCTCTTCACCGCCACGACCCCGATCGAGTCGAACGAGTTCACGTGGATGAGCAGGCGGTCAAGGCGGAGGGCCCGGATGCACCGTCCCGCGAGGCCGACGAACGCGGGAGCGTATCCGCGCATCCGGCTGACCCAGTAGCCGAGGGTGAACCGCCGGCCGACGCGCCGGATCTCGCGAACGGTGAAACCTTCCTGCCCGAGCATCTCGGTCAGCGTCCGCTTCGAGAAGTAGTAGAGGTGGGCCGGACGGAACCCCCACCACCAGGAACCCATTGCCCGCGCCACGGGCGCCCCGAGATCGGGAGTCAGGACGAAGACGGCGCCGCCGGGCTTGAGCACCCGGTGGATTCCGCGGAGCATGCCGCGGGGATCGGGCACGTGCTCGATGACGTCCACGACCGTGACGGCGTCGAACGCGCCGTCCGGCAGTCCCGCGTCCTCGAGCGTCCCCTCGATCACCTCGGCGTGCTGGCGCTCGCGCGCCTCCTTGACCGCCCACCGCGAGAGTTCGACGCCCGTCGCCTGCCACCGCGGCGCCGCCGCGGCCAGCAGGATTCCGGCTCCGCATCCGACGTCGAGCAGGCGGCCGGCCGGGACGTGCCGTGCCACGATCCCGAGCAAGCCCCTAGCCGTAGCCATCCGGCCCTCGAGCTCCTCGAGGTAGAGCGGGTCCTCGGATTCCTGGTAGGCCCGTTGCAGGAACGCCCACTCCGGGCGCGGGGAGAGCCGCACCAGCCCGCACCGGACGCACCGGGCCACGCGGCCGTAGGCCCCGAATACATCCGTGGACGGCAGGAACGCCCCTTCGGCATGCAGGTCGCTCCTGCGCTGGTGGAGGATGCGCACGGCCGCCTCGCCGCATCCGGCGCAGACCGCCTCCTCGAGGACCTGGGGCGTCATCCCGACCCGAAGTGCTTCCGCTCGGAGTCCACGAGATCCACGGGGATGGTGCCGCGCCGCGGAATCAGGATCGTCCACTCGCCCGCCTGCACGGTCCGGCACCGGATGCCCCGGGCCGCGAGGGCGCGCCTCAGCCGGGGCTCGAGCGCCCCGTCGGAGGCGAACCTGGCCGGATTGAAGACGAGGGCCACCCGGTCCATGCCGGCCAGCATCCGGTAGTAGCCGGCATGCCGCAAGGGCTGGCCGGTCGACTGCGCCACGATGATCCGTTCCCGCGTGTCGAGCGTGGCCAGGTTCGCGATCCAGTAGTTCGCGAACGCCCCCCGGACGCCCTGCGCATCGAGGGCCTGGATCAGGGGGGCGGTCGGGGGCACCCAGCTTTCGTAGGTCGCGCGGAACGGCGCCCAGTTGAGCGCGAGCGCGACGAAACCGGCCGTCCCGGCCGCCCAGGCCGCGGCGGGACGGCGCCGCGCGAGAACCCAGCCGCCGAGCCCGGCCAGCACGACGGCACCCGGCCACGCGAAGACGAAGTACCGGCGGCCCATGTACTCCGAGGCCGCGCCCATGCCCAGCCACAGGACCACGAGGAGGGCGATGGACCAGACGGACAGCCCGATGAGCCCGCCCGCCCGCGCGCCCGGCACGATCCGGCGGACCCCGGGGACGGCGAGACCGACCACGACCAGACCGAACGTGAGGGCGGCCGCAGCGGCCACCTGCCCGGCGAACCCGGGCTTCCCGGGCGCGAACGGATGGTCGGACGTGAGCGCGCCCGGCAGGCTCTCGCGGCAGAGCCTGGCCATCCGGTCGGCGACGACCGCGGGGCTGCCGTATCCGGGCTTCGGCCGGGGTCCACCCCGGTGCAGGTGGCTGCGAACCAGGTGGGGGGTCACGCCGACCAGGGCGGCAACGAGGAAGACCGCCGCCCAGCCGCGCGTCACCATCCCCCGGTCGAACCGGAGCGGACGCCCCCGGTACCGGGCCAGGGCCTCCCGCGCCCAGAGCAGGACGACCGGCGCCGCCATGACGACGATCGATGACTCGTTCCAGAACCCGAAACCGAAGAGAAACCCGAGCCACGCCGCCTGCGTCCGCCCGCTCCCGAACAGGAAGACCGACCATATGACCGCCCCGATGACGGGCGTCAGGCTGCGCCCGACCGCCTGCGTGGCGAAATGCACGATCGGCCAGGGGAGGAGGGCGGCGGCCAGGACGACGGCCGCGGCCGCGCCGGCCGACCGCGTGAGCTTCCTCGCCACCCCCGCCAGCACCGCCACGGCAGCCAGGTGCACGACCATGGGGACCAGGCGGGTCGCCAGCCGGGCCGAAGGCACGACCGCGAGAACCGCCGCCACCCCGAATGCTTCCATGCTGGAGGGATACCCGCTTCCCCAGTAGTAGAACGGGAACTCCCCGCGCAGGATGCTCAGCCCCATGAGGCCCGTCACCGCCTCGTCGGAGTCGAAGAACCTGGGATCGAGGAGCATGGCGAGCCGCACCGTCAGCAGGCCCAGCCACGCGAGGATGAGCGCGGGATTCATAATTCTCCATTCTACCCTGTCCCTCCGGGCCGATTTCGCGGATAATGGCGTCACACGTGAAAGTCCCCATGCTCGACCTCCACGCGCATCACGCGCCGCTCCGCGGCGACCTCGTGAAGGCGCTGGGCCGGGTCGTGGACCACGGGCAGTTCGTGCTCGGCCCCGAGGTCGAAACCTTCGAGGCGCACCTGGCCGAGGCGTGCGGCGCCGCGCACGCGATCGGCGTGACGTCGGGAACCGACGCCCTGCTCGTCTCGCTCATGGCGCTCGGGATCGGGCCGGGCGACGAGGTCGTCACCACCCCGTTCTCGTTCTTCGCGACCGCGGGCGTGGTCGCCCGGCTCGGCGCGAAGCCCGTCTTCGCCGACATCGACCCCGTGACCTTCAACCTCGATCCCGATTGCGTCAAGGGCGCGATCACGCCGCGGACGAAGGCGATCCTGCCGGTTCATCTCTACGGCCAGTGCGCGGACATGGAGCCCTTGCTCACGCTGGCAGCGGCACGCGGAATTCCGGTCGTCGAGGACGCCTGCCAGGCCATCGGCGCCGAGTACAAGGACGGCCGCCGGGCGGGCACCATGGGGACGTTCGGGTGCCTGTCCTTCTACCCGACCAAGAACCTGGGGGCGCTGGGCGACGCAGGCGCGGTGCTGACCATGGACCAGGGACTGGCGGAGAAGGTCCGGCTGTTGCGCAACCACGGCGCCGAGCGCCGGTACTATCACAAGCTCATCGGCGGGAACTTCCGGCTCGCCGCGCTTCAGGCGGCCGCCCTGGATCTCAAGCTCCCGTTCCTGCCGGGCTGGTCCGCCGCGCGCCGCACGAACGCCCAGCGGTACGACGCGCTCATGCAGGAGCATCACCTCGTCGAGAAGGGAATCCGGCTCCCCTACGCCGCGTGGAGGAACTCGGGGCGCGTGAACTATCACATCTACCACCAGTACGTGATCCGGGCCCCGAACCGCGACCTCCTGCGCGAGCATCTTGCCAAGAAGGAGATCGGGTCCGACGTCTTCTACCCCGTCCCGTTCCATCTCCAGGAATGCTTCGCGTCGCTGGGTTACCAGCCGGGGGCGTTCCCCGAGGCCGAGCGGGCGGCCAAGGAAGTCCTCGCGCTTCCGATCTACCCCGAGCTCACGGCGGACCAGCAGGTCTGGGTCGTCCGCTCCCTCGCCGCCTTCTACTGACCCTCGGTCGTGCTCCCCGGGCGCAGAGCGTCCCAGGCCGCGTACAGGAACAGCCCCGTCCCCACCGTGCCGAAGATCCAGTAGAGCGGCCGCATGATCCAGAGCCAATTGCCCGGAACGAAGTTCAGTCCCGCCGATACGCCCGCCAGCGCGACCGACGCGGCCAGGAAGGCGCTCCACGTGAACCGCAGGGGCGGCAACCCGGCCGGCGGAATTGCCCGGGCGTACCGCTTCATGCTCAGGAAGAGCAGGCCGAACAGGATTGCGTAGACGGCCCAGACGATGGCCTGCGGCCCCGGTCCCGGGAGCACGTCCGTGCGCTGGGTGACGCCCAGGAACACGTACGCGAACGCGAGCCACGCGAGCATGACCCGGAATCCTCTTGGCCCGGGAAGCAGGGCCCGCATCGGCCAGCCCCGGCCCGCCGTCCAGCGGAACCAGACGTGGAGCAGGAGAGCCAGGAACCCGAGCGAGGCGGCTCCCGACAGGAGCGATTGAGCCGGCGACGGCGAGTTGAACGACTGGAACGCCCCGCAGGACGCCGCAAGACCGATCAGGGCGATCCGGCCGGCCCGGCCGTCCCGGAACCGGCGCTGGATCACCGGCGGCAGGAACCGCCAGCTGTCCCGGGACCGGGCCAGCACGCACTCGCCCAGGACGACCGGTATCAGAAAGGCAAGGACCGGATGCCAGAAGAACGAGATCACGGCGGCTTCGACGACCGCGATCCCGCCGAGGGAGACGATCGGGGGCCCCCAGGGCGGCAGCCACACCACCTTCGTCATGTAGGCTTCGTACATCCCGAATATGAACCCGGCGAGAAGGAGCGTCGAGAACCTTGGCTTCCCGAACGTCCAGACCACGTACGCGAGCACGAGCAGGTGCAGACCGTAAAGCGGCAGGCAAACCAGGATCCACCACGGGTGCAGGAACGGGTAGAGACCGGCGCCCGACACGGCCTCGGCGAGGTACGTGGAGAGACAGCCCATGATCAGCCAGAACAGGAGCTTGACCCGGCGTGGCGGCGGCCCGGAAGACCGCCGCCGTGCCGTCGGCATCAGCGGGGATGCAACTCCGGGCACTCGATCCTGACGCCGTCCGACCGCAGGGTCTCGCGCAGGAGGCCCGGGGAGAGCCGGCGCGGCGTCGTGCCGTCGCGCACCGCGAGCGCGGCGGCGGTTCCGGCGGCCTGGCCCATCTCGACCGACGCCACCGTGTTCCGCGTCGTCTGGAACACGACGTTGTCCGACGAGATCATGCGCCCGGTCACGAGCAGGTTCTCGACGCCGAGGGGCACGATGGACCGGTAGGGAATGCCGAAACACCCGGCGTTCTTGATCCATTGATCTCCAATATCGACGAACGAGACGAACCCGATGCCGTCCTCGTGGTGCCGGCCGCCGAGGACGTCCTCCTTCGGGATCTCGTATTCGGTCCGGAAGATCCGCGACAGCCGCACGCCCAGCGTGGGCGAGTGCGACACCACGCGCGCGTTCCCGCACCCGGGAACGTGTTTGGCGAGAAGCGCGGCCATCCCCTGCGCCTGCCGGCGCAGTACGACCTCGCTCTCGGTCAGGTCCACGGGGTCGAGGTTGTCCACGTACTTGCGGCCCGTGCAGTTGCAGTACGTGATCTCGTCGTGGCCGAGCGACGAGACCGCCATCCAGTTCCCCATCCCGAGCGCCTTCGCGCCGTCGCGGATCTCGCCCTCGTGGTTGATGCAGGTCCGGATGATCGAGGGCTGTTTCATGCCCGGCTTAACCGCGCGCGCGATCTGGGTGACCCTCCCGTGCTTCTCCATGTACTCCACCAGCGACTCCACCGGGAGCTCCGCGATCCGGAACGTGAGCGACGTGAACCAGGCCTTCCCGTGGTCGAACGTCTCGAACGGCGCCCCCAGCGCCGCCGCCACGTCGCCGTCCCCGGTCGAGTCCACGACCTGCCGCGCGACGATGGCCTGCCGGCCGGCCTTGGTCTCGACTACGACGACGAACCGGTCTCCCTCCTTCCAGGCCGCCACGGCCCAAGCGTGCAGGAGGACCTCGGCCCCCGACTCCTTCACCATGTCGTAGAGCAGGAGGCGAGTCTTCTCGGGCTCGAGCCCGGTGAACACGGAGTTGAACCCCTCGCTACGCTCGAACTCGACGTGGCCCGGGGAGGCCCCGACGGCGACCGCGCGCTTGACGATCTCCTCGGGAATCCCCTCCACGATCTTGACCTTCGGGGCCCCCGGCTCCCGGTGGTAGACGTTCCAGAACGCATGGAACCCGGTGGCGCCCCCGATCAGGCACCCGCCCAGGAACCCGGCCCGCTCGATCAGGAGCGTCTTGGCCCCGTGCCGGGCCGCCGCGATCGCGGCCGCCGGCCCTGCCGTCCCGCCTCCCGCCACCAGGACGTCCACTTCCGCTCGAACCCGGATGTCTCGTTCTGCTTCTTTGATCGTGTTCATGGCCGCCATTGTACCTCCCCTAAGGCACTGGACCGGGCCGCTTCGGTGTTTCAGCATTTGGAGGGCAACCAAGATGGCACCCATATGGCGGCACGAGGCGCTGAGGGCCCATGAAGAGGAAGAGCGCCCCCCCGTGACGATGATGCCCTTTCCGTTCGGCTACGGTGTACCCGGAATCCGACCAGCCGGCAAGCCGGTTGGCAGACACGTACCGGATATGGTACGACTAAGGGAAGATGACCACGCTGACGACCAGCCAGGCCCGGGCCAAGTTGTACGGACTTGTGGACCGCGCTGCAACCACGCATGAGCCCATCCAGATTCAAGGACGGCGACGGAGTGCAGTGTTGCTGTCGTCGGAGGATTGGCGGGCGATCGAGGAGACCCTGTATCTGCTCTCGGTGCCCGGGATGCGCGAGTCAATCCGCCGGGGCATCAAGACGCCCCTGAACCGCTGTCACAAGGACCCGGGCTGGTGAGATGGCGTCTCCACTTCACCACTCAGGCATGTAGGGACGCGAGGAAAGTGGCGGCGGCCGGGCGGCGGCCGCAGGCCGAAGTCCTCTTAGCGATCCTGGCGCGCAACCCGTTTCAGTCTCCGCCGCCGTTCGAGAAACTCGTCGGGGACCTGGCGGGAGCGTTCTCGCGGCGCATCAACGTTCAGCACCGGCTCGTCTATCAGGTCCTCAAGAAGGAACGTGCGGTCAAGGTCCTTCGGATGTGGACCCATTACGAGTAGCTTGCGGGCTCAGAGATAGCCGCAACACATGAGGTCCCATGGCCGGGCTCGTTAGCGCCCAGTCATCGAAGTGGAAGATGTCGAGACCCCGAAGACCGTGGCAGTCCGGTCGCTCGCACGGATGAGCGTGAATGTTCCCCAACAGGACTCTTTGGGCCCTTCGACCCACCAATCACAGAGCCCAGGCGTCATGTCCAGCCCTCGGTTGCTCTTTCCGTTCCACTCCAATGATCCACCCGTGAAACCCCTCCTCGACCATTCGCCCTCATGCCACCTCGAACGGATCTGGACGTAGGCACCGGAAGGCACTCCCAATAAGCGGAGAACTCCTCCGGGCGCGGTTGCGGGGTTGAAGGGATCAGGCGTCACCGAAATGTCACAGGCATTCCTGAGGAGTCTGGCCGGTGGAGGGGCAACAGGCTCGATCGCGGGGAGACTGTCCCAGTAGGTGTCATTCCCACCTCCAGGCCAGTGTTCACCCAGATCCGGAGTATGAACGCGCCACACGCCCGGAATCGCCGTGAGAGTGTAGTAGATCGTGCGTTCCCATGCTTCAGCTCCGCTCGTCCCGCTCCTGGATCCAATCATGTCCGTATCCCCGCCGAACTCCACGAACGCCGTGTGGTTCCTGATGGTTGCTGAGTCCACCCACCAGACGCCGGGCGGCCGGTGTCGATTCTTCGAAGCGGCCCCATACTCCCGCAGAACCTCGTCGGACCTGTCACCGCTCACCGACTTTGACCCCGTCTGGTCACGGGTTTGACCCCCCTCCCACAGGAGGGTTTTCGCCCTTGAGGTTAGGGCTTCGTCCCCTCCTTTCGCAAGTCGCCTGACGGTGGCACGTTCCTCGCCCGATACGACTTGCCCGTAACCCCCCCCTGCCGGCCCGCGCGGCCGGCTTACCGCTGGTCGGTGCGCAGGGTCAGCCGGATGAGCTTGAGCGGCCGGCCGGGACGGCTGATCTCGATAACATTGGTTCCCGGCGACCGCCATGGCGACACCAGCCCCCATTCGACGGGCTGGAACCCGCCTTCTCCCGACGTCGTCAGCACGACTTCCTTGATCGTTTCCGGCCGGCACAGGTTGACCCAGATCCAGGCCACGCCGTCCGGGAACAGGAGGCCGTCCTTCTCCTGCACCACCCGCCCCTTCGCCACGAGGTGCACGGCGACCGGCTGGGTGAAGTCGACGGTCAGCTCCCCGAGGTCACCGGGGGGAAACCCGAAGTCGGGAGGATTGTCCGCGCACAGCGAAGCCCCGAGGTCGAACCGGTCCGGCGTGACCCGGTGGCGAACGGCCCAAGCCAGGTTGGCCGGCCACGAGAACGGCCAGCCGACCGCGCGGTAGAGGACCGCGGGCATGACGCGCGCGCCCTGCGGCGACGCGATCCCGCGGGCGTCCCCGAGGCCCCGGTAGTTCGCGAGAGCTTCGGTCGAGAGCGCGATCAGCGCGGCGATGCCGAGGGCCGACCACGCGATCCCGGCCCGGTCCCAGCGCCGATGGGCCCACTGGACGGCGGCCGCGACCCCGAGGATGCAGACGAGGACGGCGGGCACGAACCGGCGCGCCCCGAAGCTGGCCCCGGCCCAATAGTCGAACGGGAGCTGATTGAGCCAGAGGACGAATACGAAATAGAGCAGGAGGCCCCATCCCCACCGGCCGGTGCGACGCAGGAGCGGGATGAACCCGAGCAATCCGACGTACCAGAGCGGGTGCGAGGCCAGGAGCCCGTGGCGCGCGGACCACAAGAGCATGACCGGGTTGAACCTCGCCCAGCTCTCGATGCCGGAGCCGAATGCCGGAGGCGCCCATGTCCCCGTGGATGCGCGCCAGATCACGAGCTGGAGCGCGAGGAGTCCCGCGATCCCGGTCAGCGCCGCGCCCGGCCGGGTCTCCCGGCCTGCGCGGCCGCGCCACCACTCCCATGCCGGCAGAAGGACGAGCACGAGATCCTGGTGCCGGACGATAGCCGCCAGCCCGATCGCGAGGCCCCACCAGCCCCAGAGCCGCGGCGAGGACGCCTCCCGGATCCTCCACCATAGATAGAACACGATCGTCACGAGGGCGAACGAGACGCCCTCCCCCATCGAAGGCTCAAACGACAGGTAGTGGAAGAGCGGAGTCGCGAACAGGCTGCCCGCGACCGCGAGGAAGGCGGGGTTGGGTCCCGTCAGCGCCGCCGCGAGCCGGTAGGCGAGCAGGAGTCCGATCAGCCCGAGCACGACCGTCGTCGCCCCGGCCGCGTACAGGTACGGGCTCGAGAACCCGCCGTGGCGCGCCAGGAACCCGAGGCAGACGAGCCATAACGCCGCGACCGCCCACGGCCGCCACCCGTCGGGCGGCCGCCGCTTCGGGAGCGCGCGCAGGACCTCGGCGGGCACCCCCGCCGGCTCCGGGACCGGCGGAAGGCGCCGCTCGATCCGGGGCGCCCCCACCTTCCGCGGCCGGGCGCGGGCCCGCCTCGCGGCGGGCCGGGGTCGCCGGGCCGGAGGCCGGACCCGGCTGGCCCGACGCCGGCGGGCGGGAGTCACTGCGTCATACCCCAGTCGATCATGACCTTGATGATACCCGGACCGCGGCCCCGGGCGAGGTCCAGGGCCTCCCGGAACCGGGCGGGCGGAAACCGATGGCTCACGAGCGCATTCAGGAACAGGCCCCCCTCGACCGCCAGCCGGACCGCCTCGACCCAGGCGTCGACACTGCCCGTGCTGGCCACCACGCGCACGCCCCGGGCGGCGTCATCGACCCCCGGGCGGTTCCCGACTACGAGCACGCGGCCCCCGTCCGCGGCGGCCGCGACCGCCGCCTCGAACCCGGCCGGTGTCCCGGACACCTCGATCACGGTCGGAAACGCCTCCCCCGCCGGCAGGCCGCCGGAGTGGTAGTCGAAGACGTGCATGGCGCCGACCCGGCGCCCCATGTCGAGCCGCCCCGGCCGCCCGCCCAGGAGAACGATCCGGCGCACGGTGATGTCGCGAAGCAGGGAGACCATGAGGAGGCCCATGGGGCCGTCGCCGACCACGAGGGCGGATGACTTGTCCGATACCGCGACCGCCCGCATCCCGCGCACGCCCACGGCCAACGGCTCGATCTGGGCCGCCGACACGGGCGGGAAGTCCTGGGGAAGGGTGTGCAGGTTCTCGGCCCGGGTCAGGAAGAACTCGCCGAATCCGCCGGGCGCGTTCACCCCCACCTCGCCGCCGCCGGGCAGGAGGTTCTCGCCGGCGCACGCCCGGCCCGCGAGCGCGGCGGGAATGCCTGCCCCCACCGCATCCACGAACCCCGCCCACTCGCGGCCGTATATCCAGGGAACACCGTCCCGCGGCCATCCCGCGATGAGCGCGCGGTCGGCGCACGAAATCCCGCACGCCGTCGTCCTGATCCGGACCTCGTCCCCGCCGGGGTCCGGAACCGGGACGTCGCGGAGCTCGAGGTGCCCCGCCGCCGCGTGCACGATGGCCTTCATCGCCCCGTCACGATACCAGACGAGTCCGGTTCCGCTACAATCGGCGCGTGACGCCCTTCCCGGCGGTTCTCTCGCTCACGGTCACGAACGCGTGCAACCTGCGGTGCCGCATGTGCGGGCAGTGGGGGCCCGAGGGGTACATCCGGGGCGGCAAGCCGCTGGAGGCCATGCCGGTCTCGCGCTGGCTCGAACTCGTGGACGAGGCCGGCGCCAAGGGCACGAAGGTCGTCTGCCTGCGCGGCGGCGAGCCCCTGCTTTTCCCCGGGGTCATGGACGTCATCCGCCGGATCAAGTCCCGGGGCATGTTCCTGTGCATGGACACGAACGGCGTCTTCCTCGGCAAGCACGCCGACGACCTCGTGGACGCCGCGCTGGACGTGGTGACGGTGTCCGTGGACGGCCCCGAGGAGATCCACGACCGGGTCCGGGGCGTCCCCGGAACGTTCCGGGCAATGGCCGATGGCGTCCGCGCCGTGAATGAAGCCAAGGTGCGCATGGGCTCGAAGGCCCCGGAGATGGGTGCATGCTTCACGATTAGCCCCGACTCTCTTCCGGGCCTGCCCGAGATGGGAGACGTCATGCGCGCGCTGGGCCTCCCCACGATTGCGGCGAATCCGTACTACTACTTCCCCCAACGCGTCGGCGCGGTCTACGAGGAGCGGATGCGGCGGGAGCTCGGGTGCGAGGCGTATTCGTGGCGCGGGTTCCACCGCGAGGGATCCGGCGTGAATCCCGAGGCGTTCCTCAGGGCGTGGTACGAGTTCAAGGCCCGGCTCGGGGAGATCCGTCTCTACCCATTCATGGACCTCTCCGACAACGACTACCGGCACTGGTTCTCGGACAACGAGACGACCGTGGGCCGCCGGGAATGCCCGAACCTGGCACGGCTCCTCGACGTCCAGCCCGGCGGCGACGCGAACTTCTGCGTCGACTACCCCGACTACATCGTCGGGAACGTGGGTGCCAGGTCGATCGAGGAGGTATGGAACGGCGAGCGCGCCGGCGCGTTCCGCCGGGCGGCCGCCAATCCCTTCCCCGTCTGCCTGCGGTGCGGCGCGAAGTACATGTCGTGACCCCCCCCCGGCGTCGCGCGCTAGCGGACCGCCCCCGACAGCCGCGCCGCCATTTCGTTCACGGCCCGGCGTATCTCGTCGAGGCTTCCCCCGACCGCCTCGTCGCTGTAAACGATCCGGGCGGTCTCGATCTCGACGACCCGCAAGGCCACGAGATGCTGACCCATGGATTTCCCGAAACTGCCCACGACCAGGTACTTGACGTTCAGGATCTTGCCGAGCTTGACCGCGCACTCGGACGTCGTGCAGCCCGTCTGCTGGAACGTCTGCTCCGCCAGGATGCGGTCCATGTTCGCCTTCTCCACGACGCTGAACGAGCCCTCCTTGACGAGGGCACTGCGCAGGAGATCGGAGACCACGGCCGCGTCCGAGGCCGAGACCCCCTGCGGTTCGAACGACGCGACCGCGATCGTGCTCGCCCGGTCGCCGGAAGCGAACCTCGCCCGCGGCCTCCACGCGGGCCGGCGCTCCGGGCCCCCGGCCCACGAGACGCCGAACAGGTGCGAGACGCCCGGGCCGGTGCCGAGCGGGAGTCCCAGCGCGTAGTCGAACGAGAGCGAGCTCCAGTTCACGGTGAACCCCGCGCGCGCCGCGATCCCACCGCCCTCTCCCGAGGGGACCAGGGCCCCGACCCGGATGTCGAACAGCCGGTGGGCGTTCCACGTCACCCCCATCTCGCCGAACGGACCGGCGACGCCGCCCACGGGCACCGTGACTTCCCCGCCCACGGCGCCCCGGAGGGGACCGGGCAGGCGGTACGCGCCGCCCGCCGCCACCTGGCCGGCCGCGTCTCCGCCGCGGTGCTCGTAAGCGGCGCCGAGCTCGGCCGCGCCGATCCGGACCGCGGCACCGAAGCTCGCCAGCAGGGCGGACTGATCCGCCACCGCATCCGCGCCCGTGAGCCCGGAGTACGACTCGGAGGCGCGCCACACCGCGATCCCGAGCCCGAGCCCCTGCCACTGCCACGCGCCCGCGGCGCCGATCCGCAGCGCGGACGACGACACGGTGACGCCGGTCGGGTTGCCCAGGACGTCCAGATCCTCGATCCGGTCCGAGGACAGGCCGGAGACGATGAGCGCGGCGCCGAACGAGCCCGCGTCCGAGGGCGCCCCGGCCCAGCCGGCCCCGACTCCCCAGACGTTCTGGGCACCGCCGAACATGAGCTGGTTCGAGAAGGCTCCCTCCCAGACCCGGGGCTGGAACGCGAGCAGGGCGGGATTGGCCGCCACCTTGAACACGTCGTAGGAGCCGTAGAGCCCGGCGGCCTGCTGGCGCACGCTCAGGGGCAGGCGGGCGAACTCGAGCGCCGTGGACTCCGCTTCCGCCGACACCGCGGGCGCGGCGAGCGCGACGGCGGCCAGGAGCGTCCTAGCGGTCATTGACCACCATGATCTGGTGCCGGTCGGCGACGTCGCCCCCCGTCACCACCCAGTAGACCCCGGTCGAGAGCGACTTGCCGTCGAGCGTCCCGTCGAAAGTCGCGTGCGCGACGTTGTCGGAGTTGAACGCGACCGGCCCGGCGCCGATCCGGCCCAGCGGCAGGCCCGCGCGGCTGTAGAGGGCAAACTCGGCGCTGCCGCCGGCCTTCCGTCCGCGCGCGAGCAGGTGGGCGACGGTGCCCGATCCGACCCTGACCACGGCGTTCCGGATCTGGAGCTTCCCCGGCGGCGGCAGGTTCATGGAGAGCGCCCCCTCGAGAGTGGCGTAGGTCACGGAAGCGGCGGCCCCGTGCTCGACCAGGACCGCGCCGCTCACGCCGTCCACGCCGGAGGCCGAGACGGGCCCGAAGGAAACGGTGCCGTGGCCGGTCACGGCGTACTCCCAGGCGAAGCTCTCGACGCCTCCCGGGCCGAGCGTCACGGTGCCCGAGGGATCGGGTCCGCGCACGAGCGCGATCGAACCGCCCGCCCAAGTGCCGCCTGCCGGTCCGACGACGCCCCCGGGAGTCGTGATCGACCCCACCCCCGCGGTCACGTTCAGCGCCGTCACGGCGCCCACGTTCTCGACCCGGATACGCAGGGTCAGCGATTCGGTCGTCAGGCCGCCGATGGCGTCGACGAAGGCCTGGGGAACCGGCCGGGCCCCCGCCGTGAACCCGACGGCGGCGTATCGCGCGGTCTCGAGCGCGTTGCCGATCCCGGTGTCCGTCCCGGTCACGCTCACGGTGAACGACAGCGTCCCGGCGCCCGAAACGCTCCAGGTCCAGACGAACGCGGTCGTCCCGTGCGCGGCCAGCGAGGCCAGGTCCGCCGGCACGGGTCCGGAAACCGCATCGACCAGGGACGTGCCGCCGTTGAGCGTCATGACGGGGAAGAGCGACGCGGCCGCCGCGTCGCCCGTGTTCGAGACCGTCACCGTCACCGTGATCCATTGGCCGGGAACGACGTACGCGGAAGCGGGGACGACGGACAGCACGGAGACGAACGCCGCCGGTGCGACCGCGTCCATCGCCGCCGTAGCCGACGCGGCCACCGGCAGGGAGTTCGACGAGTCGGTCCCGACCGCCCCCGCATCGAAGACGACCGCCCCCGAGCCGCTCACGCTGAAGGTCCAGGCGAAGGTCGTGGCCGACCCCGGGGTCACCGTGACCGGCCCGGCCGGCGTCGCCGTCCCGATCTGGGTGACGAGGGCGGCGCCGGTGACCACGGACATGGATGGAGCGACGCCCGTGGCGTCCGCGGAGCCGCCGTTCGTGACCGTGAGCCAGACGGTCGCCCACCGGCCCGCCCACGCGGGACTCTCCGAGACCGCCGCCGCGCCCTCGAGGCACGCGGACATCGGGGAGAACCGCCTCACGTGCCAGTCAACCTCCCCGCCGAACGTCCCCCAGTATCCCCCGGCGGCCAGGAACCCGCCGGAACCTGCCCCGATCGCCGAGAACCCATCCTGTCCGTTGTAGGCGTCATTGTAGGCATCGGTCCAAAGGACCTGGCCGGTCGCCGGGTCGATCTGGCGGATGACGGCGTTTTCCTGCTGTCCTATGTCGTCGCGGATCTCGCTGCCCGCGGCGAAGATCCTGCCCGAGGTGTCCACCGCGATCCCGAATACCTGGCCCTGCCACGCCCCGGGCGTGATCACGGTCCGGGCCCACAACTCGTTGCCGGCCGGGTCGTACTTGGCGACGCGCCAGAGACCCGCGTTGTCCCAGGTCCCGCCGGCGATCACGTTGTCCGCTCCCTCCACCGTCACCGCGTTCAGGCCGTCCGAAAGCGGAGTCCCGGCCGTCCGGCTCCAGAGAACCGTCCCGGCCGGGTCGTACTTGATGATCCTCCAGGTGCTGTTCATCCCCACCGTCCCGCCCACGATGACGTTCCGGCCGGAGTCGGTCGCCACACAGGATGCGGCCTCGGAGCTGCTCGCGAAGTTGGCGGTCCGGGTCCACAGGATCGTCCCGTCGGCGTCGTACTTGAGGACCAGCCAGTGGTACTTGGAGTAGAGCGTCGTCGCTCCGGTGACCAGAACGTCGCCGTTGCCGTCCACGGCGACTCCGCGCCCCTGATCGGTGCCGTCTCCGGGGCCCGTGTAGGTCCGGCGCCACAGGAGGCCCCCGTCGCCGTCGTACTTCTCCAGCACCAGGTTCTGGCCCCCCCCGCCGGCGCCGCCGTCCTCGGTGCCCACCGCGTAAACGCTCCCGCTCGGGTTGGCGGCCACCGCAGCGGCGTCGTCGTATGTGGCGGACGGATTCAGCGACGAGCGCGTCCAGCGCAGGTTCCCGGCGGAATCCCAGGCGCGCACCTGCCAATCGAAGTCAGCGCCGTTCTGAACCGCCCCCCCGGCGATGATGTCGCCGTTGGGTGCCATCGCGACGCCGCCGGCACCATCCCAGCCGCCGGTCGGGCCGTCGACCGTCCGGGTCCAGACGAGCCCGGGCGGGCACGGAACCGCCGCGCCCGCGACCGCGAGGGCCGCGCACGCCGCCAGAACCGGAATCCATCTCCGCATGTTCAAGGACATCACCCTACCAACCGCCATGGGGAGCGTCAATGCGCGCTCTCACCCCGGGAATCCCCTCCCTGTTAGAATCTCCACGTGGTTTTCCCGGGTCCCGCTCGATGAGAGGCGAGTTCTTCACCTTCGGTTCGCTGGACGCCCTCCGCGCCCGGGTCGCCGGCCTCGGGCTCGCGGATGCGATCGGGTTCGCGGACGACGTGAGCCCGGGCCGCCCGACCCGGGCGATCTCGGCCCCGGTCCGGTTCGGCCCGTTCCATCTCCGGAATGCCCTCGCCACTCACCCCATGGAGGGCTGGGACGGCGACGCCGCCACGGGAGCGCCGACGGCGACCGTCCTGCGCCGGTGGAAGCGCATGGGCTCCAGTGGTGCCGCCCTGATCTGGGGCGTCGAGGCGTTCGCCGTGGACTTCCCCTACCGGGCCAACGCCAACCAGCTCGTCATGGTCCCCGCGAACACGGGAGCGATAGCGAAGGGATTGAGGCTGATCCGGAAGGCGGCCGGCGCCCCGGTCGTCGTCGGCGCCCAGCTCACGTGCTCGGGGCGATGGAGCCACGGCGGACCGTTCCTCATGCACCACCACCCGGACCTCGACCGGAGGGTCCGCGACGGAGCGACCCGCCCGCTCATGACCGACGCGCAAGTCGAGGACGTCGCCGGGCTCTACGAACGAGCGGCGCACACGGCCCGCGAGGCCGGGTTCGACTTCGTGGACGTGAAGGCGTGCCACGGGTACTGGCTCAACGAGGCGCTGGCGGCCAAGACCAGGGACGGCCGGTACGGCGGCGAGCTGCCGAGCCGCGTCCAGCCCCTGCTCCTGGCCGTCGACGCGGCTCGCCGCGGCACCGATCCGGCGTTCCCGATCGGAGTCCGGCTTTCCATGTTCGACGGAATCCCGTTCGAGGAAGACCCGGACTTCCGGATGCCCGGGCTCAGGGGCCGGGGACGGCCCGCCGCATGTCCCCTGCCCTACCGGTGGGGATTCGGGACGAGCGAGGATGACCCCACCGTGCCCGACCCGGCCGAGCCGCTCGAGGTGATGGGCTTGCTGGCCGACCGCGGCGTCCAGATGTTCAACCTCTCGTGCGGGTGTCCGTACGCGAACTCGCACCTCTTGCGGCCGACCGAGACGCCGCCCGTGGACGCGTACCAGCCGCACCACGACCCCCTCCACGAGGTCGCGATCCACTTCCGGCTGGCGGCCCTGGCCAAGCAGAGGTGCCCGGCCGCCTCGATCGTCGGGGCCGGATACTCGTACCTGCGCGGGTTCAAGTTCCACGCCGCCGAGTACAACCTCTCCGCGGGGCTCGCGGACGCCGCCGGACTCGGCCGCGCCCTCCTCTCGTACCCGGACGAGATCCGGCGGGTTCTCGAGACCGGGGTGGCCGCTTCCGCGAAGGGCCGGGTCGTGTGCACGGGCGATTCCGCGTGCACTACGGGCCCCCGGCTCGGGTTCACGTCCGGATGCGTGTATGATCCCGCGTATGCCGAGGTCGTGCGGGACATGAACGCGAGGCTCGCCGGGATGGGACTCCGGCGCAAGTGATTCCCCCCGTGCGCGAGCGCCGCAAGATCGACGGCATCTCGGCCCTGTTCCTGCCGTTCGGGCCGAATGGCCTGCCCGATTTCGCCCAGTACACGTGCCATCTCGCGCTCACGGCGAAGGCCGGGCTGACTCCGGCCGTCAACATGGATACCGGATTCGGACCCCAGTTGTCGCCCGCCGCCCGCCGCGAGGTCCTGCGGGTGGCGCGGGAGACGCTCGGCGCCGGGAAGGAGTTCGTCGCGGGCGCGATGCCGTTCGGCGATCCCGGCGACGCCCTCGCCGCGTACCAAGCGGCAGTCAGGGACATCCTCGCGGCCGGCGGAATCCCCATCGTCTTCCCTTCGGACTTCCTGCGGCGCGCGGACGGCCCCGGGGTCGTCCGCCTCCACCGCGAGATCATCGGGGATGCACCTCGGGTGCTGGCGTTCGAGCTCGGGGAGATGTTCGCCCCGTTCGGCCGCATATACGATATGGATACCTTCCGGCGACTGCTCGAGATCCCGAACCTGGCCGGACTCAAGCACTCGTCACTGCGCCGGGACCTCGAGTTCGACCGGCTCGCCATCCGCGACCGGGAACGGCCGGAGTTCCATGTCTATACGGGCAACGACCTCGGGATCGACATGGTCATGTACGGAAGCGATTACCTGCTCGGGCTCTCGACCTTCGACCCCGAGGCCTTCGCTAGGCGTGACGCGTGGTGGGAATCCGGCGACTCCCGGTTCTTCGACCTCAACGATGCGCTCCAGGCGCTGGGTTCGGTGGCCTTCCGGGATCCCGTCCCCGCCTACAAGCACTCGGCCGCCGTCTACCTCAACCTCACGGGGAAGATGCGCGATCCGCTCCCCCACTCCTCCTGCCCGCGCCGTCCCGCCTGGGAAGCGGAGCTCCTGAAGCCGCTCGCCGCCCGCGTCGCCGCTTCCGCCCAGGGCTAACCTGCATCGGGTTAACGTGCGAACCCGGTCTGGTGTCTGTGTAATCTGGAGCGGCCGCGATCACATCCCGACGGCGCGCAACGAGGCGTGGAACAGGTTGCTGATCCATCCGGAATCCCGGTAGGCCCGGATCACCATTTCCCCATGCCCCGGGGGCTTCGCATCCATCACCAGACCGCACACGACGACCCGGCCGGCGGCGTCGACGCAGATCCCGTAGGGGACGTCCCATCCGCCGCGATTGCTGCTGTAGACCTTCCGCCAGACCAGGTGGTGCTCCGCATCGTAGCGCAGGATGAGCCAGCGGCGGCACGGCCAGGGGCCCCGGCGATGCTCCACGGCGGCGAGAACGAAACCGCCGTCCGGCATTCGGTCCATCCCGACCATGCCGAGTTCGTCCGACCGCGACGACGAATACGTCTCCTCCCAGGAAAGGCTGCCGATCGCGTCGTATCGCCTGATGACGAGGCGGGTTCCGCTCAGCTCAATCATGCCCTCCGGGTAGCCGCCGGCCGCGCCGGCGACGACCATGCCCCCCTGGGCATCCATGAGGACGCCTCGGGCCTCGTTGAGCTTCCCCGGGTCGCCGTAGGTCAGGCTCCACGCCAGCGTGCCCCCCGCGTCGTGCTTGCGGACTATCCAGACGGTGCCGCGGCCCGTCTCCGCGGATCCCCATCCGACTGTCACCACCTCGCCGTACGGGCCGGTAGCCACGGCTCTCGCTTCGCAGTGGCTTCGCGCGGACCCATCATGCACCTCCCAGATGGGCAACCCGGTGGGCGCGAACTTGGCGACATGCCAGGCACCCCTCCCCATGTACCCCGCCACGTAGAGGCTCCCGGAGGCATCGACCGAAACCGCATTGGGCCTGCCCGCGGTCGCCTCCGGTCCGCGCAGGTTCTCCGCCCAGATGTCGCTCCCGTCCGCGGCCATCTTGCGCACGAACCAGCGGCCCAGGTAGGTCGTCTCCCAGGCCTCGACGCCCACGGCGACAATCGTTCCCTCACCGGCGGCCGTGACGGCGTGTCCGTAGGTGTACGCTCCCGGCCGGGCCTGGTAGGTCTTCGTCCAGACCAGGGCGCCATCGGCGGACAGTTTGTCCACCACCAACTCGATGTCGAGATCGGGGCGGTCCGTGTACCCGCACATGACGACGCCGCCGTCCGGCACCGCGGCCAGCGCAGCGTCCCCGTCCCCGGGCTTCCCCTCCTCGGGCGCACGGCCCGCGTAGGAGTACTCCCAGACGCACGGCGCGTTGCACCCCGCCGCAACGCAGGCAGCCGCCATCACCCACAGCGCGAGCTTGCCCCATCGGACAGTTCCTTCCCACATGGCGGGCCGATCATACACCCGGTAGGCCTTGCAGGGACGAACCGAGGGACGTATTCGCGAAGCAGGGCTGGCAGTCCCGGCACGTCCCTATCTTGTGGTCGCTCAGGACCACGAGCTCGGTCTCGACGCCGCCCAGCTCTGCCAGCTTGTCCAGGAACAGGCGGGTGGCGTCGTACGTGTGCTTCCTGCGAGCGCTTCTGACGAACGCCGTGACCTTCATCTTTTCGGCAGAATTCACCACACCCCGGGAAGGAGGCGGGTCAAAGACGAACGAGGTCGAGGAGCCAGAGGAGCATGACCTCGTTCTCGTAGGGCGGCGGATACGTGCCGATCTTCCCGAGGCGGCAGCCCATCCCCTTGTAGAACTTGCAGGCCGGTACGTTCACATTCTGGGTCTCGATCTTAAGCTGGCGGGCCCCGCGCGACCGGGCCCATGCGACCGCCGCCTGGAAGAGATGCTTCCCCACTCCCTTGCCACGGTAGTCAGGATGTACCCGGAGGTCCCACAGAACCGCCAGATCGTCCCGCTCCTCGAGCATGTCAACTGTCGAGGTCCGGAAGGCCACCGCGGCGCCGCCGACCGCCCGATCCCGGACGAACGCCTGGAGGAAGCCCCAGTTCGATAGATCGAACCGGCTCGCCCACTCGGCGGATTCGTCACCTTCGGACTCGTAGTTCTTGACCCAGGGCCGGTCCACTTTCTCTTCGGTCAACGTCCAGCCGGAGCCGGCATCCTCCACCCGGTAGACCGTCTTCACCTCGAATGCGATCGGCACCGCGCTCCAGGATGCAAGCGCCTCCGGTCCGACCTCCCTCACGACCACGCCGGGATCAGCGGCTGGGTCTCCCATGGACCGATCCTACCAGCCCTCACCGTCACCTGCGCCCGATGTGGGCGCAAGACTGCTTCACCTTCCACACCGCTCCCTGGTGGCGCCGGCTCTGGGAGCGCACGGGATTGGTCGAGATCGAAACCGCCGGGATGGTGCCCGACGGGAGTCGTATCTGGCTCAGGTCAACGGAAGCCTGGGTGGCGGGGGGCAAGTACAAGCGCAACGACGCGGAGCTCAGGGTCCTGCGCGCCGACCGGGGAGTCGGACTCAAACCCGCGAGGACTCACAAGGTCTTCGCGGGCCTTCTCTTCTCACCACCACACCGATGCTCCACTGAATGGCCCGTCCGCCCAGATCGCCACGGCTTCAGCTCCACGAACAGCCTGGCGTCGGTGGGGGTCAGCGGGTCGGACTCGCCGTTCACGGCCGCGCGGGCGAAGCTGACCGACGGCGTGTACTATTGGTCAGGATGATGCGCTACAGGCTCACTGCAGTGATCTGGAAGGAAGGGCGGCACTACGTCTCCAAGTGCCCGGAACTGGGGGTCGCCTCCTTTGGCCGCAGTCCGGAATCGGCGCGGAAGGCCTTGGTCGAGGCCGTCGAGCTATATCTGTCGAACGCGCGGAAACTCGGCATCATGCGCGACGAGTTCCTCGCACTGCTCTGACCGGCGGAAGGGCAAAGCCCGGACTCCTGCCGATGATCCGCAGCATGTCTCGCTCAGGGCTTAAGCCTCGACCGGCGCATGGCATCAATGGATTCCCGGCCTTTCCCACCATCTGGGCTGTTCTTCGACCAGCGTGCAAATGCGCGGTTCACCCGGGCAACCCAAACCCGGTGAGCCTCGACTATGCCGGGCGTGCTCTTCTCCCCAAAGGCAAGCGAATCCAGGAACAGGACGACCTCCCATAGGTTCCCTTGGATCACGCACACGGCGGCCGGACGCCCGCCTTCCTCTGGCATCGTCGCCGATTCCGTGTGGATCGCGTTTATCAACCGGTCCACGGCCAGCATCTTCTCCGTGGCCGTTCGCGCCTTGCCCCAGCCCTCGATGAACGCCCTGAATGCAGGGGTGGCGTACCCTCCCGTCAGCCGCTTGCTCTGGTAGGTCTTGAGGTACGCCCTCCACGGCACAGACCACTGACAAGAAGGACAGCTCAATATGGATTCCTGCCGCGGGAAGACCGTTCCGCACGCCGGACAATGAACTCGACCCTCCACGGCATCCTGTACGACAAGGATGCTTTGGACGCGGGCGTAGAAACTTGTCCCCACCTCGTCCAGCAACTCCTCGTCCATAAGCCCCCGCGCGTCGCTTTCGTAGAGCCGCCGGATCTTCGACGGCTCCACCCGCGGCGCCCAGACGGGAAGGACTGATGAAGCCCCCACTGGATCGCTCATGGGGATAGCCTGTGGGTCCAGGGGACCTCGGCGTCCTCGTCCTTCATCGGTCCATGGTACATCGAACCTTGCCCATCGGACTGAC
>Ga0315294_10000909_pt1 | contig 32198 bp, 63 predicted proteins | sample YL17G13_40_MG_FD_203626 | JGI IMG/M metagenome (GOLD analysis project Ga0315294, IMG submission 203626) | Sediment microbial communities from Yellowstone Lake, YNP, Wyoming, USA - YL17G13_40 | ecosystem: Environmental > Aquatic > Freshwater > Lake > Sediment | place: USA: Wyoming | collected...
ATTAATATGATCAAGGAAGTATCGGAAGTTATTTTGGAGATTGCGAATCTTGATGAATTGAATACTGTCATTATTGTATCTCACGACATCCCTTCAACTGTAGCCATTTCCACCAACCTTTGGATTTTAGGATATGACTATGATGAAAAGGGAAATGCTCTCCCCGGTGCAAGGATTAAATATGTTGAGGATTTAATGGCACAAGGAATCTCATGGCAATATCCTCAAGTATTTGAAATGCCTGAATTTCATGAGGTGGTGAAAAATATCAGAACGGCTTTTAAAACTCTTTAACATGGCAGTCATTGGAATATCATATAATGAGGGAAGAAAAAATTTAGCATATAAAAGTGTTGATATTCGCTATGGTGCTAAATTCGACAAAACCAAAGTATTCGATTCTGGTGATTTCGTAAAAGATTGGTATGATTGCAATAAATTTATCATTACTAAACTTTATGAAAAGGAATTTCATTTTTCTAACTCATCATCTGTGGATAATTTCATTATGGATGGTGCACCATATAGAAGTGCATATCTGAAAACTACAGAAACTACCGCAGAACTCGTATACGAACATGATTTCAATGATAGAGGTATTGAATTTTTCGTAAAGAAAGGAACAAAACCAACATGGAATGAACTTCGTGTTTTGTGCGGAGACCCGATCAAAGCATTAAAAAAGAAAACCCCAAAAAAATGAAACTGTTTAAATTTTTAGCAAGAAATGTTTTTCAAATGATAGGTGGACTTATGGTTGGATTATCATTTCCTTTTGGACTGCCTGTTTTGAATGAAAATCCACTTATCGATTTGGCGGTATTTCTACCACTAGGTCTCATATTTCTTGGTATCTCGTATTATTATGCATTTGTAGAAAAAGATTAACATCATGAGAAAGCTTTTAATTCCAGTACTGGTTTTGTTATCCTTCGTTGCAGTTGCACAGGATTCACTTAAACAACATCTAATTCTCACATCAGTCAGTCTTTCTTCAAAGAATTTTTGGCGTGGTAATGTGTATGGAAATAATGCACCATCCATATCAGGCACATTGGCTATGAGATTGAAGAACAACTTCGAATTAGGAGCCACAGGGACTTCGCCAACAAGCGGTAATCGTGATGGGTATGGTATCTGGATGGAGCTTTATGCTTCACATACTATGGGAAGATTTACGATTACAGTTGATGACTATTACTTCTTCAATGCAAAGGATTCCCTTAATGATTATTTTAACTGGAAAAGCACCAATACTCAGCACATTATTGAGGGTAGGTTGAAATACGATGCTGGTAGGTTTAATACCACTGCAAGCTACGTCCTTTATACAGCCAATACAGCCGTTAATAGCCTTTATCTTGAAGCGGAGTACTTCCTAGTGCCTAATCTTATATCGATGTCTGCAGGGGCTGTATTTGGCCCTAGTTCACTCAATTTTTATGATAAAGGCGGGGTTACTCATTTTGGGCTTACAGGATACAGGGATATTCGGGTTTCAAGAGAATTATCCCTTCCATTAAAGGTCAGTGTGATGACCAGTCCTAATTACAAGAATGCTTCTAAATATCCAGCATTTACACAGAATCCTATCAACTTGATTGTAGGTATTAGCTTCTAAAAATTAGGCGGGGTATAAGGATGACCATAATTATCCTTATTCAACTCTTCAATTAGTCGATCCATCATTTCTAATGGTGTTTCGAACTTTTTTCCATCATTGACATAATCGTATATCTCTTTGAGATATAAATCTCTCTCACGTCTTTCATTGAATTTACGGAGAATTTCCATCTCAACATCATGTGGATTACCAATATATTGTCCGTTCTGTCCAACAATTAGCGGTATTGATCTGTTTGTAGTAGAAGCAGCAGTAGCATACCTTAAATCAACTGCAGGAGTGCTATTGAATGTGCTCATCATTAGATGAGCTACAGGTACTGTTGTATTAGTTGTCATCGTTCTTATCATTTTCATATAAATATCCCTCCAATTCTTTTTCATAGGCTCTAAATTCATCACGATCATAATTTATAACTCTGCAGAATAAGTATTTAACTTCCATATAGTGAAGAGTTCCAGATGGTGCTGATAATGGTTGAATTGGAATTAATTCAGGTGCTAATAAAGTTATATTCAGATATTTTTTATTCTTCATCACAATTTCTTAAATCAGAAAATGAATTTATTTTATATCCTGTTAGCTTTTGAACTTCCTTTAAGTAAAGAATACGATCAAATTCAATACTTTTCTTTACACGATTTTCAACGGCTCTTATATTATAATCCTCTTGAAAGGTAGAATCAAAAGTATCTTCAAAAACAGGAGCCAATTGAGGTGATAGTACGACCCAGTTAGCACCACTATGGGCAGCATCTATCCTATTACTCACATCTGTAATAGTTTTAATCAATCTCTTCTTATATTCCTCTCGTGTTTCCATCTACAATATATTCATCTATTAATTTCTCATAAGCTCTACGTTCTCTTCGAACAAGTAATTCGGGTAATATCTGCATATACATGGTGCTTAAACTAATTATTCCTGTTTCTTCATTCACAAAAATTTCATTTTTAAGATTGAATTTCTTAATTAAGACTGCAAACAACTCCAGACGATCATCATCTAATGCCAGTACTGTTTCTTTAACATCACGAATATCAACAGGATGTTCTCCAAAGATTTCATTACAAGAAAGTGTTATCTGTCTATGTCCCGGTATATGGTAAGTGATACGTCCCGTTAAATCCCTGATCTCATTATATTTTTGGTCAACAGAAACAATAAGTAGGGGTAATTCTTTAATTATCTTGGCCATATTATTTATTGATCTTTTCTCCTGTCCAGTCTTCAATTAATTTTATGTATTTTCTACGATCCTTCATTCTTCTTCTTTTGACAATTTCTTTTTCCATCATCTCACGATAAATGGAACTATCTTCATCATCAAAACCAACCATATATTCAATATCTTGAATAATCTCCGGTGTCCATCTGGTTTTTAATTTTTTTGTTTCAACAACGACATTAACTGACGTTAAGACCAAATTAATCACAGGTATCTCTATACCGTCAACACTACTAATATAATTTGAATTATTGCTCATTTAAATAGGATTTCAACTCCGCATCGTAAAATTTAAAATCTTGATATTTCAAAGCTTCTTCTCTGGTTTCATATTTATTGATCTCATGATTCCAAGTTAATTCAACACCAGACATATCGATAGCCTTTCCATTACCACGATTACGAAGGACATTCATTCGTATCGTATCGCTTTTAAGATGCTTTGCGGTATTAATTGTTAACATTAGATCACAGATGTTATCTTTCATTCTCAAATGGTTTCATGTTGATCATAAACTGGAGATAAATAAGAACAACATTTGTTCTTATTTCACTGTAACAGTAAGTATTTAACACTTCGATATTATGCTCTAAATATAGTTTTTTATCTAAATCCAGTACATCAGGTTTATTCAAATATTCTACAATGTTACATATATCAGAATCATTCAAATCGCCCAAATATATTCCGTATTGGAACTTTCGGATGTTATTTAATTCTTCCAGCCAGTCACCGTTTTCGTCATAATATTCATATACTATCTTTGTATACATTCCTGTTTTACTTTTATTCCGTAGAATCTCTCGTTAAAATGATCAACACCTAAAAGGTGATCTTTTGCTCCAAAAATTGTCTCAATAAACGTCATTCAATACTCTCTTTCTGTTCAACATCCAGTACTGGCTTAGGAGCCACTTTAAACTGCACTACAAGATACTTATATGTTTTACGATCTTCTACAGTAGGATAAACCGATAGTAGCTGTAATTCGCTATTAGAGCGTTTTATGATATGGTCATTGATTTGGTTAAAATATTCCATACCATTCATGGTGGAGACCACATCCGTCAAATAATCCATAGGCACATAACCCCAAAATCCTGATTTAAATGGAATCAACTCAATAGGTTGCTGTTTGATAAATTCATCTTGCTCATCGAAAAATTCAAATGTGATATAGACTTTATGTTTGTTTTTATTAAATAATTTCCCTCTACGTTCATGAGCTTTATTTATTTCCTCTTCGCCATATCCATCAAGATTATTTACATATTCCATCGATATGGTAATTTCAGGTATGTGATCGGACATTGAAGATGAGAATGGAGAAAGATGGGACTTTTTAATTATTCCATCACTAGGCTTAGACACCATGATGAAATACCCACCATTTTTTGATGGTATTATATTATATAGTACACCTTTGCTATTAGGCATGTGTTGGTTTTATTTTATATTGGAAAAACAATACACAGTATGATCCCCTTATTTCATAATCAACGAAAATATCAAGCAATTCAAATTTACCACCAGTATTTTCACGAATCTTTTCTTTAATTTTTTCCTTATTTTCTTCGGCAGAAGATTGATGTGATTTTAAATCACTTAAAGAAGAAAGAGCACCACAATCTCTTTTCATATTACGAGGAACTTTAAAACTTAGAAGTGAACGATACTTCTCTTGGTTTGGCAAGAAATCATCATTTTCATCATAGAATTCATAATAGATCGTTGTTGGATAAACTGTATTATCTTCATTCTCTTTGAGTTCAATACCAGTATTAGCCATAGCATCTTCAATATCCTTCATGATGTCTCGTCCAAAACGTTCACGCATTTCATCATTTGAAATGGTTACGACTTGCCAACTCCAATCAGTTCCTCTGATTTTTTTTGTCCACGAATCTAAATTAATACCTAATTTCATAATTAATAATGTTGTCCATCTATGAATGGTGCAAGCTTTATATGTGTAATACGTATTGTTCCATATGGCTTTTGATCATATTCGATACGTGATTCCGTAATTCGATAATTCTGATTATTGTATTTGATTGTTTTCTCACCACTATTTTTTAGTGCATGATATTCATGTGGATGGGCAGTATTAAGAACTCTAAGTTCATCAATGATTCTACCGTCAGCATCATAATAGATAATTCGATCTGAATTATCTATAATAGGGGTATTGTTCAATGTTTTCATAACAACAAATATAACATAAATACCTCTAAATAACAAACCCCACACAATGCCATTGTGCGGGGTTAAATAGTGATTTAGTCTAATTTTTAAGAAATCATTTGAGCCAAAACAGGATCGTCAGTAAGAATTTGATTCAAAATACCTGTTTCGGAAAGATTAGTACGGTTCACTTTTTTCAAGTGACCATTCTCTCCCATTTTTTTCAAAACGATTTGTCTGATGTCAGGACGTTTTTCGTACTTATACATTGAATTGAGAATCAACTCAATCTCAGCACCAGTAGTCTTTTTATCACGTAAGAAATAAATGAACAACTGGGGAAGTGTTGTGAGAATTTTTACTACTTGATCAGAATCGTAAGCAATAACAAACTCAACAAATTTCTTCTTTCCAATAATTTCAATCAAACGATTAGGTTGAACATATTTGGAGGGATTCAAAAGCATTGCCATCGAGTCTTCCTTAGTTAAACCAACGGTATCATTATATTCCCTCACAAAATGTAATACCATCTCGTGAGCTTGTTTATCATCACTAACTACATTAAGAATGCTGGTAACCAAATAATTATAGTTCTCAAGAAATTCTTCTGAATTTCTCATGTCCAAAGACATACGAATGATTTTTTTCATCTCAGTTTCGTTCTTGGTGAAACGGAGAAGATTAATCATTTTCTTCTTATCATAACGAGATTCGTCAAGTTGTGGAAGATACTTAATAACCATTTGTGCTCTATCTTCATTACTGAAAACAGTTTCATCAGCAATAACGAAATAAAGCATTTCAATTATTTCATCAGCCGTCATTGATTTTACATATTGTGCGATTCCCCACTTCACTAATATTCTATGTATGTCGCTGAGAATATTTGCATCACTTTTCGTGTGTGCATTGAGGATACGGTTGTTTCCATCAATGGTCAAACCAATAATACGGTAATCATCTGCAGGGTCAAGTTTAGTATTAACAATTAAATATTGTTTTCCACCAAATTTCTGATAACCAGAAAAGGTATGTTGATTTCTAATGCAATGACTAGTTTTATCTCCACCAACTCTTTTATATGCCTCAGCATTCAGTGTTGAAGCTACAACAATTCCCTTTTCAGGATTGAGACCTTCAAGAATTGCACCGTCAGTGTCTTCAACTAGTTCGACAGTCAATTTATATTCCTCATCACCACTTAGAGAATAAAGGGCAGCACTAAGATCAGCAAAGAGAGCTTCTTTGCTTTTATAACGTGCAGATTTTTTGATGAATGCTTGTAGTGGTTTTTCTGTAATCTCACTGAAATTACTTTTTAATTCGGATGGTACTTTTGAAAATTCGGCTCTCGAAATTTTCTTACCAACAGTAATGGTTCCTGATTTAGTCTTTGTAAAAGAGTTTGCAATATATTTGATATTTGTATCAAGTAATGTGTTAAGATTGAAGTAAAATTGCTTCTTCTCTTCTTCTGTGAGAGATTCAACTACTTTCTTTCCATTTGCAGGAAATTGTTGTATAATTTTATTTGCTGTGAGTTTGATTAATGCATCACGAATTTCATCAGCAAATTCTTCAAAAGAAGTTCTTTGATCGACAAATACACGATTCTCTTTATATATGAATTTGATTCTCTTTGTAACATCCTCATTCTTTTTGAAATCATAAGCTCTTATTGTTCCGTCATCGTAAATAATTGGTTGTTCAAATGAATGATTAATTATATACTTCACATATTGATCAACAGATTTCGATACTTTAATGTTTTTATCAAGCATCAAATTGAATGTATATTCAATTTCGTCAACAGGAATGTTTTCTTTTCCAAAGTGAGCCTTCAAAAAGAAGTATTCGTAATTTGGGTGTTTTTCCACCAGATTAAGAATCCTTATCACATCGGGATGTGTGAGACTGATGTTAAGGGAGAGTAGATATTCTTTGGCTTTCTTCATACTGTATTATACGTATTGGGTTGCTTTAAGGTTGCGAAAATTTCACACTAAATAAGCATTTCCTTGGCTTTTGGGGTAAAATTTCATCTTAAGTGATCAAAAATAGGGTATTTTTTCATATTAACCCAACCATTTTCCTAAATTTACGTATAAATAGAAAACACATACAACTAAATTATGGCCAAACTACTCAAATTCGCTGACCCTAAGTTCTTTGGGGCTGACTTTAAGGTCAAGTACAACGAATTCAAACAACGAACTCTCAATGATATTGGAACTGTTAATTTGATGCAAATCATTCCAACTCTCATGAAAATTAAGATGGCCGAACGTCCTACCAAAGAAGAACTAACTCAATTGGCTATCGAAACATCTAAAAGACTTTTTCCTGTAATTGAAATTACTGGACTTCAAATCGATGCCATCTTGCAAGAAGATATTTCCCATAACTGTATCTCAGATGAAGGTACTCCCGAATATCCTCAAGAACTTCCAAATGATGATGAAAGCCTTTTTATTAAGGCAGCAAAACAAAAAATATTGAATGCTCTTGCTCAGGGTGCAGCCGTCTCCATGAATAGTATTCATCACATGGTTCCAGAACTGGATAATGTAGCCCCTACCCATAAAGAAGACTATGACAAATTTCTCAAAGCCAATGAAGTAGCATATCTGACAGCACCCGAAGAACAAATGATTCAGGGAGCAATCAGAGCAAACCGTGAAGGTGAAATTGGTGGAACTAATAAAGTCGAATTCCGTAATGGAATTCCTTATGTGATCGCTAGAGCAGATAATTTCGTTGTACTGATTCATGAAATCATAAAAGGTGTTTACACTTATTTGGCTCTCAACGCCTATGAAACAGAATACGAATACTATGAAATTGCCCAATACACAGAATCAATAGCTGCAGAAATTGAGGACATTGGATGTGGTAAAATGATTATCAATCTCCTGCGAGATTATCTCATCGACAACTTTGATAAGTATTATGTGCACGAATGTTTCTTCGAGATGTTCATTGTTGCTATGGCAAAAATGGAAGCAGAAGAAATGGTGGGACTAATGAATGGCCTTATCAAAGGCACACCAAATAAAGCTCGATTTGAAATTTTAGCAAGAAATTGTTATTACGATTTGAAAGACTTTGATAAGAAGAGAAACGGGTATTAATTCATCCCGTATTCTTTTATTTTAAAATCGCCAGTACCATTTTTATATTGTGTCTGTGGGTTTATCTTAGCAGCAATTAAAGATAATGTTCTTGCATCTTTTCTACTAATAGAATAGTCTAGTTCGTAATGATCTTTATCTATATCATAATAAACATAAAATATACTTTTACCACCTTGTCCATTTGGTAAAATTTCAATTGACACATTTCTATAATTGCCTTGTTGGGGATTATTAACTATTATGTCATTTATAATTCCATCAAACAATGGCTTTCTAGTAAATTCACTAAAAAATGTACGACCTAATTTAGTTGTTCTATAATCTTGACCCCTATCTTTTGTCATATTTATAGCTTTTTTAAAAAGATCGGAAGAAATTTCATCAACTGGTTGTTGCTGATCTCTTGCTACATTAGCTAGTACTGGTTCTGGTAATTGCTCGAAATTCATGTCAGCCATTTGTTCAGCTTCATCAGGGTTTTTCAGAAACTTCAATAAGACATTCAATTTACTTTGACGATCTAAACCATCCCAAGGATTTTGAGATTGAATTGGATTGCCTTGTTGTGTTGCTGTAGGATCAACCACGCCAATCAAAGTACCTCTATTCCAGAGTTGAACTTTACGTTTACCACCGGGATATTCTACACCAACTTCTACTTTACCTTTAGGGGTATATACACCAGCAAAGGCATTACTGAAAATTTTAGCACCACTAGATAATACATCACCACTCTTTAAATCTTTAGCAGCTACGTTTCTTATTCCCGGTCTCAAACCTTCTTCCATTCCTATTTGATATTGATCTTTATCTGGTGCAGCACTGTTGACATGTGCATATGTTAAATCACCTTCACTGATTCCATTATCAGTAAATTGTACCATTACAGTATTTGGCATTTCGTCAAATCTACTATAGAATTCATATGGATTAGAAAGAGCATCTGAAAGTTTATTGATCGCAAGATGTGCAATTTCTGGAGTTTGAAAATCCATATACAAGGTATTGTTCTGGACTCTGAATTTAATGCGTCCCAAATCACCATTGGAGTAACCTGAATTACGATCAAGCATTCGTTGTTCATCCTGACCTATTGAATCCATGAATTCAATTATTGCACCGGAAGTCCAATCATTTGCTGGAACATCTTCTGAAACAGAAGGTTTGATGCCTGTTACATGTTCGAAAACCTCGAATAATCTTTTTTCTGTAGCCATACTTATAATTTCTTATAAATACGGTTGATTATCCTTTTGGAGTTGTCTCAGGTTGAATTGATGGAGAGAATGGAGTCTTAGGGGCTGGTGTTGTAGAAGGTTCAGCAGGAGCGATCTCTGGCCTAATTGTGGGGGCAGGAGCAGTAGTTGTTTCGTGTGCTTTCATATAATTACCATTTTGATGTTGTTGACTTAATTCCACCAGTTTCATTTTTTTGTGATCTATATGTCAAATCACCAGAAATCAGTTGTTTTACCACATTTTCTAAAACTTGATAGGTTTCACGTACTGACTCGGTATCTCTCGATACATAGACTATTCTATTATCATTATACGTAATTTCGAGAAAAAGGTTTAAATCCGAGATAGATTCTTTTAAGATATATTTAGTGGTAGAGGTCTCATTAAGCCTCTCGATAGATGAGGAAATGAGTTTTTGGAGGTGTTTGATTTTGTCTCTTATATCCATATGAAGGATAAAGATATGTAATTCAAATTAAAACGACAAGAAATTAGCGAAGATTCTACTCTCTTGTTTTACTTCGAGGATTTCCCCAATCAACTTAAGTTTGTTTAGAAACTTTGTTTGCACATAGATGCTTCCAACTGATCTTAATACATTTTTTATTGTAATATCATTCTCTGTCAATTTCAGAACGACTTTATCTACATTGCATGTATCAACTTTAAGGATGTAATTCATAATTTTAGGGGTCTATAATTATTTATAAATACACCAAAATATTGAAATGGCAGAAAAACCTTACATGCATCTTACATCACTCAGAACCTTTGTCATTACCATCTCTTTCAATATAGTCAGACTTTGAACATAAATTTAGTGTCGCTAAACTTAATGATTCATGAATAGTATTGTATTCTGCTGGCAAATATTTCTTATAATAGAAAAATTTCTCACCTAATTTATTACGTTCCTTACGTTCATCAATTAATTTACCATATGTGTCATTATATGAAAGTTCATCACGTATTATTCTCTCACATGGAACACAACACCCACAGGGTTCATAGAATTGAAGTCTCTCTATTGTTCCATATCTTTTCACTTTCATAAAATATGGCAACAAGATCGGATTTTCACAAGATGTTAAATACGGCTTGTACTGACTTGGTAATTTTTCCATTATCTCATATTTCATTAATTTTATTAATGGAAACAATAGTTTTGGTTGTTTTCCACGATGCAACCATTTATGAGCCTTGTAAAACTTTTTTATTTCTGAAATATAAGATATTGCATCATCATTACTGACATATGCAATTTGAATTTCATCCAAGTCACTGTAAGTCAGATATGAGATGCTAAATATCCATATTGGTAATTGAGTAAAAATTATTTCGTGAGAATAGTTATTTACAGAAACCTCAGTAACGATAATTGGTTTCGAAATTAAATCATGACCATATTTTTCAACGAACAATTCATACAACATGAATATGTTTTGTTTTTCAATCTTAACCTTGTTTATGTTATTGGTTATTTCAACATAAACAGGTAAAACATGATTACCTTCTTCTAGGTTTTTATAAACCAGATATGTTGAATCGAGTCCAGAAGAAAACAAAACTGCAACTCTTTTTTTTGAAGATTCCTTATTCATCTTCCGATTCATTATTTGACCCATCATTTTTTAGCCAAAAATCGTGATACCTCTTTACCTGTTTGGGAATGTCTAATTCCTTACCATTCAAATATCTGTGATATGATAGAATAATTATACTACTCATATCGTCAGCATGATGGATACTAAGTTCTTCATTAAAGAATTTCACCAGTGCTGGCTTTTCTTGGGGATAGCCAGTATCTTTATGCTTTTCGGCCAATTCTTTATGCCACCACAAATGCCAATTGTTACGCATCCATATTCCCATTGAAAAATGAGTCATTCCAAGAACATTAGCTTCTAATGTATCTTTGAATAAGCTTTTATCTTGAAGACTTTTATCAAGATATGTGAATGCCTCTTCTAATGTATTAGGTTGTTCAATTTCTTTCAGATCGTCACTCATATTATTTTTTGTTTAAACCTCTTTTAATTATTCTTACAATTTCAAATTTTGAGACTAGTTTACATTTGGCTTTGATTTCAACATATCTTCCATCTGGAATATCATAGTGTGGCAATCGGCCCATACGACTAATCTCATACCAATGTTTTCCTATGCGTAAATCGACTGCCATCTTATGTAGATTCTCAACTGAGAATGGTTCACACACAAGATGTCTGTGGTTATCGCAATAATATGTTAGTTCCTTTTCGATATTCTTCCAATTAAAATTTTAGCTCTCTTTGATGGAGTCTTAGTTAAAAAAGCTGCACGTGTTCCCGAACCATAATTTGGTAAATATGGAAATTGATCATAGGTCGGATCAAGTATTTCCAATTTATCATCCGTCATTAGATACCAGTGCGTTATTGTCTGATGAAACATATCATCAATTTTTAGATAGTACGGTTTGAATTTTCTCCGTTGTACCTCTGTAAGTAAATGATAAAGTGCCTCAGAAGCAACATAACAATGACCTGTAGTATTTGATAAAACATTATGTGAAAGATTTCTACGATATTTCGTAGAAAGGAGATCATCTGTTAGATTCTTCCTTATACTCATTATTGTGGGTCTAATCTTTCCCATCTATTTTATGCGATTTAATAACATAGATAGAATTGTGGCTGCTTGAAACAAGCCAGCCCTGTCGTCTAATAGAATATTGTAATATATCTTTCCATTGTTACCGTATGGAAGTTCGATCACATTTTTATTTACTGCATCAACTTCAATGCCCTGCTCTTTCATGAATTCAATCATAAAAGGATAACGTTCTGGTTTCGATGCACTAAATAATACAACATAGAATCCTGCAGCTTTACACTCTTTCAAAAGAGAAATTATATCACTATGTGTACTTCCAATTTTATGAAAATCAAAAACTGTTTCATCAAAATCACAAGCAATAATTAGTTTGGGATGTTTTTCCCATTCCTTATATAGTCTTTGGGCGCAGAACATCGTGTCAAAGTATGTATCCATATTGTGATTATAGGATTTGTTTTTCATGACGAGATAAATATACATGACGAATTTGTGTATCTTGATTATCGGTGAATTCGTCAACGATCTTTGTTATTGAGAAGGATGCTTCATATTCATTAATACGAATGATGGCTTCCTCAAAATTAGGTGGATTATAAATAAATTGAACAGTATGTTCGAATCCCTCTCTACTATCCTTGTAATGGAAGATGGTTTTTTTCATTGTTCAAATGTATGAAATTGTTTGGTATAAACAAAAATATGGGTTATTTTTGTTTATGAAAGATTCTCTCGGAGACAGAATGAAAGCGTATTATGAAGATAGATCAAGGATTTATCTCCCACGCAGAACCTATACAGTAATTAGGATTGATGGTAAGGCTTTTCATACCTACACCAATGGTTGCACACGTCCATTTGATGAAGCCTTAATTAAGGATATGGATGAAACAGCCCTTTTCCTTTGTCAAAATGTTCAGAACACTAAATTAGCTTATGTTCAATCAGATGAAATCTCTCTGATTCTTACTGATTTTGATAAGCTTACAACTGCCTCATGGTTTGATGGAAATGTTCAAAAGATGACATCAATTGCAGCTAGTTTGGCTACATCAAAATTTAATCAATTAAGAACTGAAAGAATATTAACAGATTCTTGGAAATCATATGTCTATGGTAGAGGACAGGATGATGAACCATTCTTTTTAAATTGGGATTTTACTGTTGCTTTAAATAAAATTAAACTAGCCCAGTTCGATGCGAGAGTTTTCACCGTTCCATCTAGGGAAGAAGTAATTAATTATTTGATTTGGAGACAGCAGGATGCAACAAGAAATTCTATTTCTATGGTGGCTCAATCTATGTATTCACACAAAGAATTAAACAAGAAATCCACTGATGATATGCAAGAAATGATTTTTCAAAAGGGCCAGAACTGGAATAATTATCCTGTTGGCCAAAAACGTGGTAGATTGATTGTGAAACAAGAGAAAATGGTTGAGATTGAAAATCCCATTCTTGCTTTTAAGGAATCGTTAATTACTTATGAGGATGGAAAGGCTTACGTGAAACGTGATAAGTGGAGCGTTACTGATCCAGTAGTTTTTACTCGAGGAAAAGATTTTCTTAGAGAACAAATTCCATCAATGGATTAGAGAACGAATTCGATGTGTACTTTCTTTTCTTGAGTGTTTACATAAACACTATCAATGAATACTTGTACTTCGGCAACTTCTGGATTCTTTCTTTTGGTAACCACGAAATCGAAACCATTGAAATTCAATGGCCCACTTTGAGTTTGTGAATCTGCATCTTCTTCACTATCTGCAGTTACTGATTTGATTTGGATATTGAATGCATAAACTCCATCATTATGTAATTCGAGTTTACCATTCCATTTTACAACTAGAGTGTCTTTATTGATTTTTATGAGTGGAAGATCAATGTCGATGGTTCCACTAATGTCTTTACCACGAGTAACAAAGTCATGACCCTCAAAATATGATTCTTCATCCATCACTATTTTTTTGTTCATGGCTTCATTTATGTTTGTTCTAATGTGTTGTACTTTCATAGCTGTAATATGATATAAATACTTGCTATTTCGGGTATTGTGCTTCCAAATATGTTTTTAAAAAGTACTGGGACATTACGTATTTCCCGCATTTATCTATAAAAACTATTTCATGATCCTTTCTCCAAACAGGACAATCTCTCATTGCACGAGTTTTATATTCGCACATACCTGCTTCTGATGAATCCTTTATAGAAAAAATTTGATATTGATATGCATCACAATCTTCACAAGTAAAGATTACAAATGAATTGAGAACAAATATTAGGGCAAAAAGAATTAAACTACGCATTAGCAGGTGATTATTGGGCCAACATTAACACAACCACAAACTCCGCTTCCACCATTAGCAGGGTTACAGGGACATCTCCTTGCAAAATCAGCACGTCTATCAAGTTCGTCATTAATCCATTTTTGCTGTGGACTGATTTGTGGCATTGGATATAATGGCTGTGGATAATAAGGTTGTGGTATTTGAGGTAGTAATGGCGTATTAGGAATGAATACCAATTCCTTTTCAAGGAGCATATCGCCCTCTTCTATAGTAATGTCTTTATTTTCTATGAGTCTATCAATGATTGTTTCTTTGCGTGTTTTTTCACTCATATCTTAATAAATTTGTGTAAGCTTATGTCTGAAATAAATACAGCACCCATTAATTTCAAGTACCCCATTTTTTTCAGTTTATAGTAGCGTATTGTTTCAACGTAGATTTTCAAAATTTTGTTCAACAAATCACCAGATGGAACAACATTAATATCCATTTCAATCATGTATAAGGCCAAAGAATTTAACATTACGACCTTTTCCCATTGTTCGATTTCATCTAATTTACCCTTTTGGACTTTATCAGAATATCCATCTACGAATTCAACCACCTCATCGATGGTTTCATCGTAATGTCTCAACCAATCGCCAAAATTGGTTATCCCCATTGCTTTATAGTCATAAACAATGATTTTTACGGTTTTTTCGACAGTAATAACATCTTCTAGTAACATATTATTGCTTTTATACCATATTATACGTATAAGTAAGCAATTTGTTATAAATAGTTACATTAAAGCTTTTCTCTGGCTGTACATTTCTTAATTAGTACTGTTTTCTTATAAACCTCCTTTAGCGCAATAGTTTTACTTCCATTTGACAAAATCCACCTAAAATCTTTTGAGTCATATTCGATTCTGTATTTCTCATTTTCATATTTAACCTCATCTCTATGGTAAAGGTCTTTTTTATTACTATCCCTATACTCGGTTTTAACAAATGAATCCATAAATATTATTGGTTTGAGTGATAACGGTATCCCTTCATTTTCATGTTTTTTCATTGGCGATATAAAATCATCCTTCCAATATGGATGTTGACCTGCATTACTACTCGCTTTGCCCATATGTTATTTGTTGTATCTATTGAATGAATTTTCTGTGATTAAATTATACTTAACATTTCCCATAAAATCTGGAAGTGATCTACAGTCTGTATAACTCATAGCACTTCTCAAATAACTTTCGAAGTTATCACTCCATTGTTGGAGTGTGTATTCCACATTTTGTCTCTTTACTACACCTTCTGATGTGCGTAAGACGGTATTACCCATTACCAGTTGTGATTTCTTACTGCTCATTCCTCTGAATTCCTTATGAAGAGTATATCCTCTCTGATACATAAATTTAGCTATCGAATTTGATAACTTAAATGAATGCCAATAATTATCAGATGCGCTCTCTAAGGCTTTATTTAGAATACTTCCAACCATTACATAATCCGCACCTAATGCCAATGCTTTGATAATGTCAGAATACTTTTTCATTCCACCATCGGCAACGATTTTTGTTGCGTGACGATATGATTTTTTTATCTCATAACATTCTGAAATTAAACTTCCCATTGGAAAACCAATACCAGTTTGTTGCGTGGTGAGACATCCATTACCATTTCCAATACCAATACGTACATAGTCTATTGCATTCGACATACAATATAATCGATATGTGTGTGGACTGGCAATATTTCCAGCCATGATAATTATTTTTGGATTTTTTAGTTTCGCTAATTTGGCTGCAGATATGATCTTTTCCATATGCCCATTGGCCACATCAATTAAAACTTTACGTTCACCATCATGTTCACCCATTTGTGAAATTTCCCACAAGAATTCATCGTAACTAAACGAATTAAATCCATTAGCATGATTCTTATATTTTTCTGTTCTTGGATAAACTACATTTATTTTATTTTGGATGAATTGTTTTGAATTATTACTATTGATAACAGTGTCCATTGGTGCAGTAAATAACGGTAAGAACCCATTACCAACATAAGGGTTTATATCGGCATATCTACTATCAATATGAGTTTGTGTTGCTGGTTGTATCAGCACATCATCGAAGTCGAATTTCATCTGATTACGCTAGTTTATAATTAGCTAAAAATAATCTCAAGAAGAGATTTTGCTGACCACCAATGGTTTCAAGAAATTGACTATTCGTATCACTGCTTAATGTGATAAGACTATTCATCATGTAAGATAAATTAGGATCAGGATATTTGAGTTTGTTCCAAACTCTTTCATCAACAAGAAAACAAATTGCTGTAGTTTTGTCGTAAAGATCGGGTTCTTTAAATTCGGCAATCTCCACTCTATTCAAAAGCAAGCTATTGATTGCATCATTCAGTTCATTGGAACCACCAGCACTTAATATAATTGTTGTTTTATCTTTTGAAGCCCATTTCCTGTAATTACTATCGTTGAAATGTTGTTCTGCATATTCAGTGATGGCATGTTGTGACTGTATTCCTTGTTGTATTGGCTTAAGTTGATATAAGACCATACAGTACATCCTTAGTTCAAGTTCTTCGTTCATAGGCTAATCAAATTTTAAAATGTGTGAAATAAAATGAGCGTACTTTAAATTCTGTTAATATTTTTTGATTTTTTTAAATTGTCTCTGTGAAACAGATAAAAGACAACTTAAAAATTTCAAAGAACACATTATGTCATTTGTCTGTTTGCTGCTACCTCGTTACACTGTGGTCATTGGTCAACCCTGATAACTGTTTTGCATTGCATCTTTGCGGTGTTAACGTACTTTCATACTCCCGCAAGCCAATAGTGATGTTCAAAGTTCCTCTCCGTAGAGCGACATATCCTCTGTTTTATTTCACACATATTAGTTAACAAATATACGATTTTTCTTGAGAAATGTTTCAATTTTTTGAAATTAATATGGTAATGTATGATAAATCATTCATTAACATCAATGTGGGGTGTGTATGCATGGTAAATCATTCAAAGATTTAATTCTCCTAAATCCAACGTTATATCGTTGATTATGAGGTGCATCGAATAAATAACAACAAATACCATTCTCATTAAAATCTCTAAAATTTTCGTATCTGTCATCAACGAATACTTCAACACCAGCTTTTTTAGCTACCTCAATTTTAGATTCACCCATTCCAACAGTATAAACTGGTCGTGCAGGAAATCCATTTCTATCTAACCATTCATAAGTAACTTCACTACTTATAGGTCGTGAAGTAATATAGCATACTGGTTCAAAGGGAACATCACCACCTTTAATCTTTGGTTTCAAATTAAGATAAAATTCATCAAGAACTCCCTTTTCTCTCATTTCTTCAAAACGTTCAAGAATATGACGATCAAAATACCATGATGTTGGTTTTTGAAGATTATAATACTTAATCCAAGGGGTAACCCAATCAGCAAGAACTTCATCAATGTCCAATCCAATCTTTGGAATGTTCATATAGTTATGAAGTCGGTCATCACCATTTGGATGTAATTTATAGTACTCCGTTAATATTGATGAATAATATTGAATATGGACACTGTGCAGTTGTCCATCTGCAGCATAATCTTCGCCATTCTCAACAGCAATTAAATGAAAATTTATCTTTGACAATAGAACCGTCCAATCAACTCTGCTGTCGATTAAACTGTTTTTCGTTTTTAATAAATTATAAAGTGATTTTTTTGCTAGAGGTAATTCCAAATCTATTTTCATGCAGCATCTATTTTTTGTAAAAATTTTACAATTTCTTTTTCAAACTCAATAATATTACCATCATTTTTGATTACATAATCAAATTTATTGTATTCATCTAATCCTATTTCAGATGGGTGAGTAACTTTTTTATAAAGATTTTTATCTTTTTTAGATAACCATTTTACAAAATTCTTATCAGTAATACTACGAAGAGATTTCGATTGTGACGCAAATTTATTAAATTCTTTTGGGTAGATTAATGAGAATGGTCTTTCAATTCTAAGTATTTTTCCCTTACGTTTTTTTATTTCATTTGCTTCATTTATGAAGCGTGTATCGGAAATAATCCAATTCATGTGTGGTTTGTAATCTGCAAACAGTGCCTTTACCCAAATTTGTTCATGAAATGTATTTCTTAACGACTCAGTTCCAAATTGTTGAAGGAAGGTTCTTCTCGTCATTCCCCATTCCTTAAGAAATTCTTCTTTACCTGATTGGGATTCGAAATTTTTTATGTCATCACCAGTGAGATATGCAGCAACATATTTTAATTTGTATGCAAAGTATTTTTCATCAAAAGTTTTATTATATTTTTTTATTAGTGTTGCTGCTGTTGATTTACCACTCTTTATGTGGCCAGATAATCCAATAATCATAATTATTAATTTAGTTGAAAACTTTTACTGCATATGTTTTTTCCAATTTGTACAAAGGGCCACTATCTGTAGTTTCCCACATTTGGAGATGTTCATCGATTGAATAAATTTCAAGTTCTTCTTGTGTAATGTCATGCTTCACAACTGTTTGTTCTATTTCTTCCTTTGTCTTGGGTGTTCTTTTAATTACAATCGAACATAACGCACGAACATGTCCCGGTGGTAAATCTGGATGACTAACAATTCTTAAACTTCCTTGTGGCCTAGAATCACCATCTTCATATAAAACCCATCTCGCATCTATTTTAAATTCAGATACAAAACCTAATTTTCTAACCCATCTTTTTTGTATAATAGTCTCACCCATATTATGATCCCCAACCACGAACTTCTTTTTTAGAATGTTCCTCACTATATGCCAACACTTTATTAGTGATGGCATGATAGACATTTTTTAAATCTTCTAAATCTTTCAGTTTTTTTATAAAAAAAAGCTCACCATCAACTTCATTAAAAAAATAAAATGACCATACACTACTATTTGGATTTCTTCTAATAGTGAATTGCCATCTATCGCAATAATCACCATCTTCTTCTTTTCCAAAATCTAAAAGTCCTTTTAATTCTTGTTCCGTTAACATAAATTTAACGATTAGCTTTACGAGATTTACTAGCCATTCGTCTTTTTGCTTTCACCCTTTTCTTTTGAGCAGGAGTATAATCAGTACCCCTGTAATTGTGATGTTTCAATCTTATTGTAGCCCAAGAAATTCTAAATTTATCGGCTTCCGTTAATTCTTCTTCTTTGATAGTAAGAAGAATTTCTTGTTCTTTTTTAGTTAAAACTTTTTGTGGTGGCAATGCACGTACTACATTAATTTTTCTTAAACGTTCTTCCTCTGCAATTGCATCAAGATTTTGATCTAAAACTTCTTTTGCTGTAACGTCTTCCTGATTTTCGTTTTGTTCACTCATGTCTTGTATATGTATACAATAAAATTATATCAACGGTAAATGTATCGTTAAAAATCAAATTTTGCAAATTTATTTGTCTTTTATCCCAAAAATAAATTCTCGAACTATGGCAAAATTTTCAAAAGAACTATACATAGTCTTGAATTCCCCTTTAACTAAACCAGCCTGATAGATGTACTTTTCTTGGGGTAATATAGTCTTTTTCAGAGTGTTTGTATCAATACCCCATTCTGCCCTTTGTTCTTCTGTAGAATGCTCCAAAAGGTACTTATATGCGTCACAGTCCCTCTCAAATTGAGAGACTGGATAAGTACGCTTTAAATGCATAAAGTCCTTCATAACGTCTATATTGAGGCGGGTGGAGTGCTTGCATCTCCCTAATAAGTCTTGCGAACCTATGCCTCACGATCTCAGCCAACCCGCCATTTGTCCCACAAATATACTAAAAGTGGAACAATTTTTTATCTATTAGGCATTGCTGCCCAAACCTGTCTACCTCTCTTATCAATCTGTTTCCATTTGATCTTAAACGATGTAGATTCAATACCTCCAAACATTGAAGCGTTTGCATGTATCTCACAAAGTGCACTAATTAGCAAACTAATTGCCAAGATATGCTGACTGAATTTTTCAACATCTTCACCCTTTAAACAATGCACATCCATATCCATACGAATTAGTTGTGCTATTATTTTTTTCTCTGGAAATAATTTACAATATACTTCATGGGATACGGTAGCATGATTAGGAAAGTGTCGTTTTCCATCATCATCAACAATATGGCAATACGGTTTTCCACAATCATGTAATTCCATGTATTCTTTCATAGTATCCTTTTGACAACATTCCTCAATAATTGTATTTGAATTGTCGTAAACCCATGACGGAATTTTCCACACATATTCCAATTCGTCAGCATTAGTTAAATGATCCATCAGATCAGTGTAATAATAATGAACCATAGAACCATGTTCCAATACATTCATACCTTTCGTTTGTTCACAAGCTTTCATATCCTTGATAAGTTGCTCGTATGTTAGATTTTCGGGTATCATATTATTACATTTTAAAAGTTCCAATTACTTCTCTTGTGTTTAAATTTAAATCTACTTTTTTATGTTCACTTCTATTAGCATAAAAAACTTCATGCATAAATGATGGTCTTAAATTACGATGTCTCAGTCCATCATTATCATATTCCGTATGTGTTCCAACATAATACTTAAATAGACTATGATTAAATATTATTGCTTTCATCACTGTTCTTGGCATACGATAAACATTATATATTCTATATGATTCATAATCTACAAAAACATACTTATCCCATTTATATCCATTCTGTTCACAATATTTGATATATTCGGTTTTATCTTCTTCACTCATTGGTGTTTCGATATTCACTTCTTCAATCTGATTGAACCAGCAATATTCTCCATTCCAAAGAATAACACCAGTTATGGGGCCATCCCAAAAATCATGATGCCACAACATTCTGGTGTTACCATTGGATTCTTCTCTAAATTCTTTAAGCGTTTTCATTCAAATTATTTGTTTTTGATAATTTTATTTTATAAAAATCACCTTTTTCTTGTTTATAGTCTGCATAAGCTGCTTGAACTTTTGCAAGTGCTTCTTTATATGCTTTTCTCTTTTCCTGAATAGCAATCTCCTTGTCAGACTTAATCACCTTGATTCTTGTTTCGGATTTCAAAATGTTTTTCATTAAGAAATGTAAAAATTTGTTAACGTTCTCCAATGTCGGATGTTTTTGAATTGCCGTCATGAAGTTAACTAATTTCTTCTTTTTTCTTATTGTCATAGTATTGGCATTGAAGGCTTCTTGTGTTATCTCTTCAAGACCTTTACTGTCTTTAAACTGGTATCCGTTTTCTTTAACGAATTGTTCAATCTTACTAATTGTTAATTGTACGTTTGCAAATGTTGCACCGTCACTTTTCTTTTTTACTATAGTTTCCATAATTGATAATTATTTAAATTTTTAATTTATTATTTATAACCGTTTGGTCAGGTCTATCCTGACTATGCTGATATAAAACATCTATTATGGTGGTCTGGATGTAATCTATAACTGTTTCATAGTTTTACTGTTTAAAGTTAGAGTGATTTTTTAAAGCCAAAGGAATATTACTCAACATCTTTCGAATGTCGGGAGTACCATAAACGCAAAAAGCAGTCATTTGATCGTCAACGTCCGGTTCTCTGAATGCAGAGATATAAGGAGTTTTCTCCTTTATCTTTAGATAAAGGTCGATCAAAGACTGTTCGTCTTTAACGGCAAGAGTAATAATTGAATTGGATTCTGATTTCCATTGCCTAAATATGTCAGGATGATCATAGGCGAAATCGGCAATGGCATGGGCTGTTTGTACTACTTGGTAGCCAGCAGTGATGTCCTGTCTCGTAACTGTTACGAGCTTCACATCGTGGAATTTGTTAATCTATAACATTTTAATCTTGTTTGGTGTATATACGTAAATACTGAAAAATTGTTTTAAAAAACTAAAAATATTTGGTGGAACCTTAAATTCCACCAAATATTCAACAATTTAAATCAAATCGCTATCAGTATCAACATCTATTTTGGTCTCAATAACATCATCTTCGGCCAAAAGATTGTCTGTTTTAGCCTTGTAATTTTTGTCATTAGTACTTACACTTCTATAAGAAGTTGCAGCCATAGACATTGCTCCAAACATAACGCTATTACCAAGAGCAGTATTTTGATATTGGAAAACATTACCTTTAGAAACTCCTAGAGATTCACCAGTCAATGCTGCTTCTTCGGTTGCACACAAGAACATAAATTGCCAATTTTCAGCTTTACGTTTTGTGATGAGACCTTTAACTTCATCAACTTTAGATTTAGGATACTCTCTACTGTTATTTTCTTCACCATCAGTTACAATGATAACCAAAACCTTGTCAGGTCTTTTTGATGGCTTCATAGTATTCATTTTTAGTTTGTAACTGGTCATTGATTGTACAATAGCATCGTTAAGTGCAGTCATACCTTCTGGTACATATGTCAAAGGAGTTAATTCCTGTATTTCCTTTACATCAAGAATTTGATCATTGTAAAGAGGGGTAATTCTGTCATAGCTACTGAATAGTACTACGTTCATTGTTGCAGTGTCTTTCAATTTCTTTTGTGAGGCTAGGAATTCATTGAATCCACTAATTGCTGCGCTTGCAATTGAAGCCATAGAACTTGACTTGTCGATAATTGCAATGATGTGAGTTTTTTCGCCTTTCTTTTTCGTCTTAGCTTTAACGGCTTTTGCCTTTTTAGCTTTTACTTTCGTGTGAGGCTTTGCTTTTGCTGTTGGCTTTTTCTTTGTTTTTGCCTTTGCAGTAGCAGTTTTTTTGGTTTTTGCTTTCATTTTATGAAATTTTTTATTGAAATAATGTGTCTGAACAATACTTTGTTCGGCTATTTTTAGTAAATCTAGACTATGTTATTGGTATTGTCAACACTTTTTAGATTTATTTTGGTAAATAGTTGATTTTCATTTTTATGCCTAATTGGAGTATTTATAGGCATATCATGATTAAAGTATTCAAAAGACCATCTCAAGAAGTTTCTGACGATTATCTGGATTATATCTTCGATTTCGCCAAATTCATTACAACCAAACTACCCTTCAAATCAGAGGTGCAGATATTCTTAATTAAGAGAGATGAACGTGAAGGCATTTCTACTGGCCAATATGACCCTAAAGAAAATAAGGTCTATGTGGTAACTGACGGAAGAGCATTAGCTGATATACTAAGAAGTGAAGCCCACGAAATGGTTCACATGAAACAACACGGACTGAATCAGATTGACAGCGAAAAATATACCGACATCGGTGGCTTTGCCGAAGGAGAGGCAAATGTAAAAGCTGGAAATTTTATCAAAATGTACGTTAAAGAAAAAGGCAAAGAAGCCATTTACGATCTATAAGAGCAGGTAGTCAGATTCGAACTGACGATTGTACAGTTTTGCAGACTGTTGGCTTAACCACTCACCCATACCTGCGGGTTTTATATTTCCCTATCTAAACTCTTGGCAAATTTAATCAACTCCTCAAATTGAGCATATGTTAATTTGAATTCCTTAATTTCATTTTCATCAGGATCAGGAAAAAAAATTAAATGTATTTTCTTTTCCCTTGTATAATTTACAATTTCCCAACTCGAATCTTCTGATTCAGTATTAAAAATACTTTTCCAATGTTTCATGTGTTCTAATTTAGTACCCTTTGAGAGACTCGAACTCTCATGCTACTATCAATTCGCAGCTTCCGATTCTGAGTCGGACATGTATACCAATTCCATCAAAAGGGTTTGTATCTTTAATTTTTAGTACCCCCTGAGAGACTCGAACTCTCATGCTACTATTACTTCGCATCCAATTCTAAGTCGGATATGTCTACCATTTCACCAAGGGGGCTTGTATAATCTTCTATTGTAAAATCTACTTGTATATATTCTACTTCCGGTGCTCTATAATTTATAGTTACAATTAATTCATCAAGTTCATTGTATTGTTTTGCATCTATGATAAGAGTTTCCATGATCTGCTTGTCAATCGCTGCAGCCAATTCCTCACTTAACATACTTACAAGTCTATCTTCTACAGGAAGATTTGCAAAATATATCGCTTCTTCAAGCTTTATCTCAGCTTGAATCATTTCATTAATATAATCCTCGTAAAAATCAGATTGTGACTCTTCCATAAAAACTATAATTAATTACTCTGTTTGCATATCGAGTCATAATACCTTTACTGGGTAGTTCCAGTACTGGTGTTTTCATTACTGGAATATATGGTGCATAAACATATCCAGCTTCTAAAACTTGGGTTCCTCTGAATGCAGTAAGGATAGGTGGATAAAGTTTTTTTGCCTCTACTTTCTCCCTTTCAATCTGAATATCAATATACTTATCTATGAATCTATTTAAGTTCATCTACATCGTTCAACACGTATTTTATCATTAGAATTATAAAAACAGTACTGAAAGGTATACAAAGTATAACTACATCAACCACGAATAGCATAGGATGATTAATACCGTTATTTTTCAACTTATAATAAGTTGATAAAGGTAAAAGTATTCTAAACCAATTGAATTTCCTAATTTTTTTGATCATCTATTTCTAAATAAGTCAGGTCTAGCCTTTCCATATATCTTCTCAGTCAAAGAATCCATATCATCATCAGTATAATTCTCTCCTATTAGACCAGAAGCTATCCATCTTTGTTTTATTCTTTCTCGTTCAATAAAAAATTTATTATTTTCAAATATGACTTTTGATACTACGATTTCTTCTCGTATCATCTCATCAACATATTTATCAACAAAATCTTTTTTCATGTACCTCCAGTCAGACTCGAACTGACACGCCTGTTAAGGCACTGGCTTCTTAGACCAGCTTGGCTACCAATTACAACATGGAGGCATTTTAAATAAATACTAAACAATTGAGCCTTAGACAGGAATCGAACCTGTGTTTCTCCCTTACCAAGGGAATGTTCTACCATTGAAACTACAAAGGCATGAAATTTACAGTACAATTAATATTCACAAGATAATGCGTTTGACTTCGTGAATTAAGTACAGGAGTATTGTTACCCGCTTCTAGCTCATTAATCGTTACTGTAAATCTTGAGCCTTAATCGAGATTTGAACTCGAATTTCTTGTTTACGAAACAAATGTTTTACCGTTGAAACTATTAAGGCTTGTGTGGAGACAGATGGGATCGAACCATCGACACAGGGCTTTCATGCCCCTGCTCTACCAACTGAGCTACATCTCCATAATTAATAAAAGCAACTGCTCTAACATTGAGCTACAATCTTACTTCATGAGAGTAATTTGAGAAAGGTGGGACACCAACCCACAACGATTGCTTTAGAGACCATGAAGGGGATCAAACCCTCAACCTTTCGTGTTAGAGACGACTGCTCTGTCAATTGAGCTACACAGTCTTGTAATAAAATAAACAACGAGTACTCTGACATTGAGCTACATTCGTGAAGTGCGCACTACACATATCGAACCTCATCTTCTTCCCTGTTGACTTAACTCGTAATTCCGGGGCTTTATGTCGTCACACATAAAGACAACTACGAATCTTTATAACGTCTTTACTCCGGTATCAAAGAATCAATTCGGTGAATGACAGGAATCCAACCTGCAACATTTCTCGTTGTTTTGCGGGGAAGGTCAGTTACGCTCTGACTCTTACAGATTTTCAGTCTGTCACTTCTACTAAGTTAGTTTCAACCCCATTTTTGGCAGAGAGAAAGGGATTCGAACCCTTGTTACGTTTCCGTAAGCTTGCTTTCCAAGCAAGTACCATCAACCACTCGGCCACCTCTCTATTTTACTCACCATGTTGAGTAATCTGTTACGTCTAATTCACGTGATTCCTGATTATCATAATCACTTTATTTCTTTAATTGTATAGAAATATATTTGATAGTAATCCATTAATCTTAATGCTTTAATGGCTTCCTCAATTTTTTCATATGTCTTCACAAAAGTACTACCATTACCTAATGGGTATACGTGCATTACTACTGGTATGTCCTTTTCTTCTTTCATATTTTAAAAAGCCTTAACCAAAAGTAAATCAAGAAATCTAGTTATCTTTTTTCCGACTTCATCATCCATTGAAAAACCATATTTTTTTGTGGCTTCCTCTGTAAACCATTTCCTCGTGTCAGTACCAAATTCTTGCCCTCTAGCTACACAATCACAAACCATCTCAGCAAGATGTATATCACCCATACTCCTTATTCCATTACTCCAATACTCAGGATGATGAGAATTTTTGGAATGATGAATTTTCAATGCTTCAAAAAATTCTGCTGGTTTCTCCTTTTCAAAATTACCCAAATGTTCAAATTCAAAAAAATCGAATTTGGACGCATCATGCAATCTACCTGCTTGAATCAATTTCCTTGCAAAGAGACAATCTTCAACCATCATCTTTTGAGCTAATACATTACAGTTATCCTCAACCCTTTTAATGTGTCTGATAATGATTCCTATTTTTTCTGCATCTGTCATCCTATTATCCATTTAGAATCGTGTGACGTTTTAGTGTCGTAAATAGCAAATTCAATCTCCACCTTATCAACCTCAAAATCATTTATATCTAACTCATCCTTTAAATTACTTGTCAACAATTCAAATGATTCCTTACAATCTTGATTTGATCTTAAAGTCATCATTATAATGTATTCCTTCTCATTCAATTTCTTGAAAAAATTTCTAGATAAATGCGCTCCCGCTTTATATGCTATCTCTTCCAGTACTGGTTTACGATCCTCAGTTGTTACAATTCTCAAATGAGATTCGAAGTATGTGTTAGGTGGCAATTCACCATCACCAATACAAGGTGCTGCTGGATGCCAAGGAACTGTTTCAATTTTCACTCTTACTACCGTATAGCCTATTGCTGTTAAATCAAAAGCGATTCTATTTGCTGCTTCTAATGCGGTATTATTGTTACCAAAATGAACGGATGATGTCATCACATCACGTAATATCATCTCACCACCCTTTTCAAGATCAATAATAATTGGCTTTATCTTATTGCCTTTGCAATACATATTGAATGAATCTAAAAAAGATTGATCTGAATTTTCGGGAACCTTTATTGTTATATGCATTTCAAATGGAAGAGGGAATTTTGCTTTACTCTCTTTGAGTTGTAATCCCGACCATTTTCTTGCTTTATCTAACATCATTTGTTCGATTTCCTCATCCGTGAATTTCAAGTCATATGCAATTGATAATGCACAAAGCATTGTGTCCACAGCATTTTCTAGAATGATTCCACGATCAATAAATCTGTGCAATGTACCTGCTGCATTTTCATATGGTAAAACAGCTTTAGCCAATTCACCAACCTCTTCGGTCGTTTTAAGGGCTTTCTGGCACAAATTTTTTGTGTCGTTTTCTGATAAGGTTCTGATGAAACCTAGCAATTCATTATTCATACCACAAAGATAAGATATTTTTGTAAATATGCAATTGAGGGAAGGGTGGGATTCGAACCCACGATGGAGTGTAACTCACCAGATTAACAGTCTGGAACTTTCGGCCTCTAAGTCAACCGACCCAATTAAAATGCTCTCCCGGTAGGACTTGAACCCACACTCTTTTGTTTAACAAACAATTGCTTCACCTTTAAGCTACAGGAGAATTTATTCTTTCCATTTTGTTTTACGATTACTTTTCCAACTATTAGTGTCTTTGCGATGTCTTCTTTTACAGTTAAGACAACATCCTGTTACATACAAGATTCTTGCTCTCATATACGTATGAGAATCTGTAGTTGTTTTTAGTACTTTCTGATTTTTTTTCATGTTCTTCTGATTTTATTCAGAAGAATGCATGTTTACGGTTTGACATAATTTATTTTATCTGCACACGGATTCGGATTCGAACCGAAATTTACGGTTTTGGAGACCGTGACACTTGCCATTTGTGCTATCCGTGTTTATTTCTTTACGATTACTGCTTTACCTTTTACAATAACAAAACGATATGTGCAAAAAGGTTTGGAATCGTCAATTAGTTCCTTGTTATCTATTTCTAATTCAGCTTCATCTCCACCAGTATGTCCAATTCCAGAGAAGCCATCATTCCAATTACCACCCTTTAGGAAATGATATATTGGTGATTCTTGGTAGTACATTTTACCTTTTCTAACACTTCCTAGATGTTGTTTTTTTACTTTTGGCATAAGGCTTAAACTTTAGAAGCTTTTTTACTTTTTTTAGTATTTTTTTCGCTGCGCTCTTCTTCTTTGAGTTCATTTAAGTATTCTTCCTCTTCATTACACCACTTCTTTAGATTATACTTGACATCGCCAGAAACATTAGTATGCTTCAAACCTGTACGGATAACCTTTATTACTTCACTTAAATACTCTTCTGGTATTGATAATGTCTCTTTCATACTGCAAATGTTTCTTTAAACCTATTCATAATTTCAATATCATTCTCGCTCAACTCATCATTAGAAGTTTTTGGTTTCATTTCATCTATTGAATTGTAAAATCTTAATCTGTGTTTCCAGACATATTTTACACCCATCACATGTTTAAATGTTCTAAGTCCAATACTCTCGTTTATCCAAATCAAAGCAAAGTCAGGACTATCCAATCCTTCAATAAAATCATAACCTTCTACAAGGTCTGATTTATCTAAGGCTTTTCTAATTCCCTTTTTGTAGTTACGGATTCCCGTAATATAAATCGTTTTCATGCAGAGAGTGTGAGATTCGAACTCACGAGACCTTTCAGTCTGCTGGTTTTCAAGACCAGTTCCATCAACCACTCGGACAACTCTCTAGGTTAATATTCGCAGAGAATAGAGGACTCGAACCCCTACAGCTTTTGACAGCTTCGCCCACTTTCGAGGTGGGTGCATTACCATTTATGCTAATTCTCTATAACAAACTTATTATCGTTGATGTTACATTTCTCAGTCCAATTTTTACATATGGTACATTGAAATAATTGAAACATCTAAGAACTTCATTATCAATCTTTACAGCACCATCTTCATCTTGGTATCTTCCTTCTTGCTTATATTCAGTTTCACGTTCAAGATAAATATTCAAATTATTGTATTTGTTGAATTCTCCCCAAACAAATTCATGAAACTTTTTATTTTCTTCACCTTTTCCAGAATATACAATTGAATTGAATAAAGGAGCATCTGTTACGATGAAATCTACCTTCTCTTTCAATCTGTACATTCTGTGGTGTTGATTTGCAAAAATCCAAATCTGATTTGCCATCACTCTGTATGATTCATCCCAAGTCAATTCCTTTGCAAACTCTGTGACTAATTCACAGTTACGATTCTCCTTTTTCAAATCTGCAAAGAGTTGGGCTGCAGTTACTGACTTTCCAGTACCGGGGCCACCAAAAATGTTAATTACTTTCATTTTTACTTTTGATTAATTTTGCTACGTTCTCAAAATCTCCACTTCGAATTGAAGTATGTATTTCTCTTTTTTGAAGTTGTGCTTGATCACTCCAATGCAAAGGTACTTTATTTACAAGAACAATTTCATCTATTGAATAGTGTATTTTGCTCGATGTCCCTATGACATACATATTTATCGCACTATGCGATCTGTCAAGTAAGTTTCTACTATACCCAACGTATGTGATCGTATCAATCCAAGTACTTAATCCGTACTTGTTACGTCTAAATTCTCTACCAACTAAACTATCAACGTTTGTTTTGTTCAATTCTTCTTTATCCATAATCACAAAGATAATAAATAATTCAATACTATCAATATAATGCGGAGAAAGTAAGATTCGAACTTACATTGGCGGTTCGTTGCCTGTTAAGGCTCGATTTCCTTCATATTTTCCTGTTATAAGATTTCCCCTGAAAAATGTGTTACTGTAAGGAGTAGGGTTTCGAACCCTTTTATGCCGTCCTCTTATTTCCGTTTTTATCCTTCGAAAGACTACTAGCGTGTCTGCGCAGACCAGTACTGGTGTAATTAGCATCAGCCACATTTAGAGCAACATGCGAGATTCGAACTCGCTACTGCAGAGTGGAAGTCTGCTGTGTAACCGTAAACACCTATGTTGCATTAATATTTCGTCCAGTCTTTTGAATATGGACATCTTTCCTCATTCATTTTCCACTGATCTTCTAATCTATCATAATCCTTATCATCAATTCTACCTTTAAGTGGTATAACTGTAGCACATAATATTGAAGGATCAATACATTCTCTTAAATGATCTTCTTTCCAATCTGCTCTTCTCCAATAATACTCGGAAGGAAAAACAAGAAAACGATAACACCATTCTCCATCGAAATCATCATCACGAATAAGACCCAAAAGTTTTACTACTTCATGTTCATCAAGAACAAGTTGACCTATGTATGGTTTAACCTTTTTCTCGTAACACTCTTGAACATCTGGAGCGATTTCATTAATAGGAATCTGTTCGTAAAACATATTTACTTATTTTGTTTGAGCGAATGAAGAGAATCGAACTCTCGTCCTCAGCTTGGCAAGCTGACGTAATACCACTATACCACATTCGCATGGAGCCGGGAAGGGCGGTGCTCCCACCGTGAGTTCCCTCAACCCGACATTTATTCTTCTATAACTAATTGAGGATATTTAGAGAATTTTCTTCTAACTCTAGTTCTCTGAATCAATCTCTCCATAAAATCCCCGGTGCAATACCAACAATTACAAACATGTCTATCGTTGTTTCTTCTCCAAGATTTTTTCTTTCTTTTCTTCTGCATAATTAAATACTCAACGAAATTGAAATGGTTGACTCAACCTGTGCAGAGGATACGAGATTCGAACTCGTGGTACTTCTTTACGAAGTACGGTTGATTAGCAATCAACTGGATTAATCCATCTCTCCCAACCCTCTAAAAATAATAATCACACACTAAAATTGGTGTCTTCTCACCCACATAAGCTCCTTCAATATTGAAGTAATAGAATTCTAAAGCCTCTTCTTCACTCATGTCTTTCTTTAGATTCTTGATAACCTTTTTCATTGAATAACATAATCTCAAGGTCTTTTCATCAATACCAATGACTGCGTTATCATGTCCATCCATTTTAAGAAATGTTTCTTCTGGATACTCTTCAAAGATTCTTTTTAACATACCATTTTATTTAAGTGTGTTGGCCCTAACGGATTCGAACCGTTGATCTTCACATTATGAGTGTGTCGCTTTAACCAACTAAGCTAAGGGCCAAAATGTAGTCTAGGTGAGGATCGAACTCACGACTTCCAACTTATAAGATTGGCACTCTTACCACTGAGTTACAGGACTATATGCTGTGGAAGAAGGGGTCGAACCTTCACGAAGTAGTTAGGCTGAAAGCTTTATCCTATAATCTTCTCCCAAGAGATAATTGGGTAATGTCTGCCGATTTCACCACTCCACAATGTTGTCAGGGTGAGAATCGAACTCACTACCTTCATGTTATCAGCATGACAATCTAACCGTTGATATACCCGACAATTTCTTCATTATATCTTATGTATTCAAATTCATAAAGTTTATGCTTTCTTGTTTTCACGTGTTTTTTAAACTCGAAAATTAAAGAATCAATAGCTTTTTTTTCTGAATCAATTCGGGAATTACCTAATCCAATTCCTTCAATAGTTTCATTACACAAATCACAAATTTTTGTTGTTGATGATTGATACATGTCGTCAGGGTGGGACTCGAACCCACAGTCTCCAAGGTATCAGCTTGGCGATTTAACCATTAATCTACGAGACGTTTTATTAGCCTTACGACTAATATTTAATATTATTAGGTCTAGGACTAATAAACTTATAATGGACTATTATAAGTTTAAAATCCAAGTTGTGATCTTATTCTCCAACAACACTGACTATTCGATCCATCCATCAGTAATGGATGCTGAGTACCCCTAGTAGGATTCGAACCCACAGTTCCCGGTTCGTAGCCGAGCGATTTATCCAGTTA
>Ga0315294_10000910_pt1 | contig 32158 bp, 53 predicted proteins | sample YL17G13_40_MG_FD_203626 | JGI IMG/M metagenome (GOLD analysis project Ga0315294, IMG submission 203626) | Sediment microbial communities from Yellowstone Lake, YNP, Wyoming, USA - YL17G13_40 | ecosystem: Environmental > Aquatic > Freshwater > Lake > Sediment | place: USA: Wyoming | collected...
AGGAGGTTTGTCCGTATTGCTCTGGAACAGGAAAGAGAATGACTTGTGAAGTCAAAGAGGATAGATACAACGGTGTGGATAATGATAGGGATGCCAGTCGGGTGGCAAAAGAGATATTGGATGAAGAGAAGAAGGTGAAGTAAGATGATGTGTAACACTTACGAAATCACTCGTGCAAGGCGCACAAAAACACACATATTACATAATAAAAAAATACTCTGTGGAAACAAATATTGCAGATTATATAACTTTGCACGTTTTCCGCAGGATGCATCTTGTAAGGTATGCCGAAAAATATGGAAGAAACGGGTGAAATCATGACCGACAAGACAGAGCAACCGACAATAGACATAGACAAGATAACAGCAGAGGTATTTCAGAATGTATTGATTGAGAATAAACAATGGAAACAAGAGGTAGCCAAACTTAGGGCCGAGGTTGAACGGCTGACAAAATATATCGAGGGAAATAATGAATTGGTGCTTAAACTTTTGGCAGAAATCAAGAGGTTACGAAAGGACGAGTGAAAGAAGAAGGTGAAGTAAGATGACAAAAACGTGTATCCAACTTAAAATTAAACATAGATATATTGATTTTGGAACATATCTGAAATGTCTAAAATGCGGAAGTGAAAAGAAGAAGGTGAAGAAATGACATCATCGGACAACATCGGAAATTCGTTGATAATCATCAGCGTAATGTGGGTAGTAGCGTTGTGTTGCTTCTTGAACGTATACATCCAGTGGTATGCGTGGATAGGTATCGGGCTGTGCATGGCGTGGGCGATAATCATGTGGCAATACCACTCACAAGAATCTATAAGACTTCAAAAGAAAAAACTGGAAGCGGAAATAGAGATACTGGAAGAACGGGCATATCAAATGCACAGAAAGAAGGATTAAACCATGCCACAGTTAAGACAGAACTACACATTGACACTCGAAGGCGATGAAGTGGGCAAGTTACGTGAGTTACTTGCGAGTATCCCTATATCCGTGTCTACAAACTATACGGTGGATTTGCGGAGATTTCATCAGGAGCTATACGAGCTATTGAGGGTGAGGTCATGACCGCCGTAAAAGTGATGTTAACAGGGTCACAGGGCAAATTGGTCGGTGACATATCACCCACGGTTCTTGTGGAAATCAGTAAGATGTGCTCGTTCAGGCCAGAAGGCATCGAGTTTTCCGATAAGGTCAAAAATAAGGAATGGGATGGGGTAATTCACCTATTCCGCAATCGGCATTTCCCTATCGGGTTACTTCAACGTGTTGTGGAGTATTTGGTGTTGTGTGGCATAGATTTTGAGGTCTTGGATAATCGGGCGATTAGGTCAAAAAAAATAGAACTACATTCCACTTACAAAATGCGGGATTATCAGCAGGTCGTGGTTGATGACGCTATCCAAGCTCAACGGGCGTTGATACCTGTTGCCGTAGGTGGCGGAAAAACCATAATCAGTACTGAAATAATTGCAAAGTTGGGATTAAAGACGTTGTTTATCTGCCCGACTATCGAGATACTGGAACAAACGAAGAAGGTATTGCACGAAGGATTGAACATGGACATCGGGTTAATTCACGAAAAAACCTTCAACCCGAAGCACGTTACTATTTCCACGTGGCAAACCATAAATTCCAAGTTGAAGAAACGTGAAAATGCACAGCCGTTTTTGGATTATCTGGCTAGTGTGGATGTTCTGGTGTGGGATGAAGTTCATAGGTTGGGGGCGGATAAACTGTTTGAGGTTTCGATGCACGTGAACGCCACATACCGATACGGGTTAAGTGGTTCGTTGTTCCGCAGTGATGGGCAGGAGTTGAAATACTATGCGGGAATAGGCGAAGCGATAAAGGGTCTTTCCGCATCGGAATTGATTGATATGGGGTTCTTAGTCCCGCCCAAGATTCGATTCATTAATACCCCGCCTATGCCGTTTGGTTGGAAGGACAAATGGCATGACGTTTATAGTCAAGGCGTTGTGAACAATTTTGAACGTAACAAGATAATTGCCGAAGAATCGAAGAAACTGGTGGAAATGGGCAGGACGGTACTGGTTATGGTCAGTGAGGTCGAACACGGTAAAAACTTGAAGGCGTTGATGGATGATGCCGTGTTTGTGGATGCTTCGAGCAAAGACCGAAGGCAGATAATTGATATGTATCGGCAAGGTCACATATCCTGTTTAATAGCCACAGGTATTATACAGGAAGGATTCGATATGCCAGAGATAACGGCCATCGTGGTCGCTGCTGGCGGGAAATCACCAATTTTGGCGGTTCAACGTGTCGGTAGGGGATTACGGATATGTCCCGAAATCGGAAAGAAAGACGTAATTGTGATAGAATTTAACGATGTGGCAAAATACCTTTTTGACCACAGTTATGAACGGTATTGCTTGTATAAAATGGAAAGACGTTTTAATATTGAAGGGGATATTCCAGGTCGGTTGTAGAGAAAACTGTTATATACAGGTATAACTATATAGTATGGTGGAATGTTATATGAAGTTACCAGAATTGCTATGTAAACGGTGCGGTCACACGTGGTATCCGAGGAAAAACACGTTGCCTACGGTGTGTCCGAAATGTACAAGTCCGTATTGGAATAAAGACAGAAGAAAAAACGGTGTGTGTAGTGATGCGAAGGAACAAACGAAACCCTGAAATCGTTAATAAATGTCGTCAATGCAATATAGACTTTCACCCGTTGTACAATGGTAAAGGATGGTTTTGCTCTAATCGTTGTCGAACTATTTTTTCACGTGGACGACCCATGTTTATACTGAGGCGGGGTAATGTACATTTGTGTGATACGTGTAAGACCCCAGTATATATACCACGGTGTAGAGAAAAAGAAGGCAAACGCTTTTTTTGTAGTAATAAGTGTCGAGTAAAAGGCAATCGTGGGTGGGTATGTTATAAAAGAAGAACTGGACATATTCATAAATGTCGTGTGTGTAATAAAGATGTTTACATATCTGCGTATAGAGAAAAACATACAAAGTTTTTTTTCTGTGGTCGTCAATGTTATGGCGTTTATAAGGAAACCGCATCGAAAGGTGCAAATAATCCGATGTTCGGAAAACGGCGATTAGATGTATCTTGTCGTAATGAAATATTGAAAAAAGAAAACAAATACTGGTTAGGTAGAAATCATCGGTTGGAATCGAAGATAAAAGATTCTATTTCCCACCGAAGATATAAACCCGAAGAAACAAAAGAAATACTAAAAACACGGGGAACTTCGGAATATAGATTATGGATACGGAGAGCAAAAACTATTATGCATTATTGCTTTTTATGTAGTAAAAAATTTCATCTTACAGCACATCATATTATTCCGATTATTCAGTGTTTGCGTAGTGGTCGTAAAGACCTTATTGTGTCGGATAGGAATCGCCTTATTCTTTGTAGTCATTGTCACGGTGTAATACACGATGAATGTCCCGATACTGTTCATCCAAAGTTTTTGTCAATGGTTCGGGATATTGGATTCGTGATAACGGGCGACTTGCCAGGGGGGGTGTGATACGTTAGACAGTAAATACGAAGTAATTGACATCAAAAATATAACGGGTTTGTTGGCAGATTTGGTCGAGAAGTCTATGTTATCATATATCAAGGCAAAACGTGAAGTTATCGTGAGTGGGGTTTATCCCGACATACCAGATGAATTTGTTGATGTTAAAACGATATACACGCATCCGAATGGCACGAAGGAATTGGGGCATATCGTTAGACATGGTAACACGGCATTGATACACGGATGGCACGGTGATATTGGTTTTCTTATTAATGGGAAAGATTTTGGAAAGAAAGCTATCATATTTGAAATTAAGTTTGGTCACATACACGTTACACCTGGGCAGAGGGAATTTTTCGATGATATAATCAAGAACCCAAGTAAATACATGAAACACTTGGACGAAGTGAAAGTGTTTTTGGTTCATTGCGTGAACTTTGACTTAGAGCACGAAACGATGAAAGTTTCGTTTAAGGTATGGAAGGGGTAACCATGCTGGATGGAATACAATACGACAAAGAGCTTGAACCGTTGTTTGAGAAGGCAGAGAAAGAAGGGCTATGGTTCTATGCAAATGCGATGGGAGAAGAAATATGGTTATCCCCGAAGCAGTTGCGGGAACAGCGAAGGATGGGTCGTTTCGTTTGGGGTGATAAAGCTTGGACGTTGCGTAACCCCCACGATGGACTGGCATACCTTCGTAGACAGGTGAGGTTGGCAGAGTTAGAGGCTAAGCAATTTGAACGGCGTATGCGGGGTGAACCATAGTGATAGGGCGAATGACACGACACTACCACAGGTTGCGATATTGTACGCAATGTGGAAAGACATTGCGGAAAAAAGGTTGGGGTAGGTGGTACTGTGTCAGATGCCGAATACTGTTCCTATACAACACTATGACACGAAAATGGGCAGAGATTACAAAGGAACGATTGAACGGCGTAGGGGGTATACTCGATGAAGAATAATAGGATGCGTTGCGGTTTGTGGCACTCATGTAAATGGTTGGGATGCCCACACCACGATTATCACGAAGAAAAACCATCGTGTGCATTGACCTGTTCATATACAGGTAAGGTTTCAACAGGGTGTTGCACGGTGGGTATACGCTGGGGTAAGGGTAGAGATAAGGCAAAGAAGGTGGGAGATTGAAGAAGATAGGTCGGTTTGAAGTGTGGGGAGAAAGAAACGGGCCAAAGGGACGAGATGGGATAGCGATAGAACTATTCCAACACTGCTATGGGAAGCATGGCCCAACGGGTATCGGTTGCTTCTTCGACCTATACTGGTTCTATTGCGGGTTTCGATACATATACAAGGTCAAGAAACGAAGGGGGAAGAAGTAGATGTCACAATCATGGGGTTCAACAACGAAGAAATGTCTATCGTGCTGGTATCTCGGTCACGTTGATGACCATTGCAGTAAATGTTACAAGAAAAAGGACGACTTATGCCATCCGATATGTCGCAATTTCAAATCTGACCACTTCGACCATACTATCAAAGACCCACGGTTAATGAGCTGTGCAAGACACTCCACGGTCAAGACATCGGATGCGTATGTGTTGCACGGTGTAGAGTGGCAAGAAGAACTGGAAGAAAAGGATAAGAAGGGGGGAAAGAAGTGACCGACAACGATGATAATATATGCAAAACTGAAAACCTTTTTGCGATTGCTCAATCAGAAAGGTTGCGGAAGGTCGTGGACGATATTAAGAGTAGAATTGAAACCCTCAAAGACTGGAATCCGTATCCCGCTGATGTATTCCTACCAAAGTCAGATGAGCAATGGAAAGCCTTTCACGAAGCACTCGATAAGGCGGGGTTGAAGGGGGATGGGTTCTTAGGTTGTGTGTCGAGGGATGCATACAATCTTGCATTAGACAGGTTATTAGAACAGTTGGAAGAAGAAAACCAAACAAACGTGAAAAACGGCAACGAACACAAGAGAGAACGGTGTATAAAAGGTAACCCGAAAAGCGTGACAAAAAAAATGCAAAAGCAAGTGATAAAATGACACGTTTAAGCACCTCGGTTGCACAAAACAGCCAAACGATTTTGACCCTCCAGCAGTTGGTTCGCTCTCCAGGATGCTTTGCAAAGTTCTGTGCGTGCAAGGAGCGTACGCTGGCTCGGTCAAAAACGAGCCCCAAAATACAATCGAAAACGTGTTTTTTTCAACGGCGAGCAGTTGCACCAGAGCGGAAAATAGCGGGACAGAGGCTAACGACCAAGAAATTACAGCGGTTTCATAAGGTAACTCAGTTACGAAAAGGGGGTTAAAAAATGAAAGGAATATGCGAAAGTTGTGAACGAAGGCGGGTGTTGAAAAAGTCACATTATTACAGTGTACGGTTTTACCCGAATCGCCTGATTATATGGGTATTAGATAGGTTACCTGTTCGGGCTAGATGGTGGATAGAAACCAAACCTATACCCGCTTATCTATGCGAAGAATGTTACATCGCAAATACTGAGGGGATATACCCGCTTGAATGTCGGCAATGCAATAGTGTGGTTTTTGTGCGGTGGTCGGACTTTTCGATGTTCAACCTTAAACAACAGGAACTACCCAAAAATTGTATGTCCTTTGAACTTTTGGAAGCGGGGATGACATGCCCGTATTGTCAACACCCGCTTGTTGATTTAGTGTGGCGGAAACGTGCCAAAGGTCGTAGAGGTCGTGTACAGGCGGTGGTAGTTTGAATGAACACTATGCATTACCGAGAGTAATGAAATTCTGTATGGATTGTAAGAGGTATCCGTGCTTGATTGGAAATTGCTCACCGCATGGTTTTTGTAATCAATTTGAAGGAAGGTGAAAGAATGAAGGTAACATGCACACGGCCAAAGGTCATAAACATACTGCTTCAAAAACATACCCATATCCTATGGATTTGGTTTCCACCGAGGCTAGTACCGAACAGTGTAATGTCATATATCGCTACCATGTGTTTGACGTATGGCTATACGGCAAAGTTTATGTCACCGAAGGAAGAAATAACCATAGAGGAGCACATTCAACAGGAACGGCGTAACTTGAAAGGCCGTTGGAGATTAATGGCAGAGGTTGATAAGGCAGTAAGGCAACAACGTGAGAAGGAGGCGAATTGATGTCGAAAGTATTTGCATTAATTATGTTATTTGTTGCTTTGGTATTTCTTGGCACGTGGACACTCGATGTTAACCAGAACATCCATTTCCTGTTCACGATTAGCGGGTTCATACTGATGATGGGCGGTGCGGTGATTATGATAATTGAGGCTCACCGTGATGACAAGAGGAACATGAAAAGGAATAAACGGAAGGCTATACCCATCCGTGAGGCAAAGGAAACCTTAGAGGAACATGAAAAACACTGCGAGTTCTGTCAGGCGATGAAGGAATACCAAGAGGAACGAAACAAGACGGGGGATAAATGATGCCCAAGAAAACGGCGTGGCTTGTGTGTGACCACTGTGGTAGTAAATTCAAATACACGCCTACCCCAGCAGAAGAAGGGGCTGCCCTTTTTGATACTATAATGCGGTGTATTATGCATTTGGGGGCGTTATTCTTCTTGGTATATGTAATTGGGTATCTGATTTATCTCGCTTGGGGGTATTTAACATGAATCAGGAAATAATACATCTTTTGATAGAAACGTGGGATAGCGCATGTGGATGGGAACTGGTGAAAAACGGCAAATATAGGGGCTTGTCGGCGGATAGGGATTATAGAAAGGTTACTTGTTGGAATTGCAAGAGGACGAAGGTGTATAAGGAAAAGAAGAAACAGAAGAAGGTGAGTTAATGTTTGTAATGCCACAAGAGGAAGTTGATGCGATGAACAGGGATATTGCCGAATTGCGAAAGGGCAATATCGAAAACCAAATCACCGCAATCTTAATGGACGGTAAAATCGGTGGTTCTGGCATGTATCGTGAAACTGCCGAAGTGAAGGCGAAGAAAATCTGCAAACTGATTGGGGTGGAATGATGGGCGACCCGATAATTGAGGTATACGAGAAGTTCAAGCACTTAGACCAGCTACTATCTGACCCACAGTTTATAGCGAACCCGATGGAAAGAGTGAGGGCGGAAATGTGGTTGGCGATAAAGACCTATGCCGAAGGGAACAAGAAGTCCGAGCAAGATACACCACAGAAGGAGGATTGTCATAATTGCGGGTGGTCTACTGAGAAGCCTATTTGTGACCGTCCTGAGTGCGTTTGGAAGCCGAGAGAAGATACACAGAAGGAACAGAAGGGGCGGTGCAAAGCTTCATCGGACTATCGCAACTCGGTAGGCTGCAATCATGACTGTATCGGGCCAAAGAGCAACTGCAAGATGTGGGAACAGAAGGTGAACGTGTGACATTAGAAACGCCCGATGGATATTATTGGACTTGCACAGGTCATGGTAAATGTTCAAAAACCATAAAATCCAAGACTAAGAGAGAAATGGAGAAAAGAGCCATAGAGCATCTGAATACGCACACGGTGATAAGTGCGTTTTGGGAAAGCGATTTGGTTGAAAAAAATGATGCCGAGATAATAGATTGCCCACCGTTTGCTGTAAAGTTGTTTTATAAATGGTTAACAGAAAGATACGTTTTGGTCAAGAAGGTGGGCAAGTGACCAAATGGCGTTGCGTTCCAGGGTGTATGGATGGTCGAAGGCATTGCGTTACGCAATCAACCCCCGATAATCAATGCTATCCACCGAGTTTTTGCCTGTATAGTGGAAAGCCTGTCAAGTGGCAGAAGGTAAACTGATGAAGCACATGATAATTGGTTGCTATGGTAACCCGCCAAAGACGGAATGGGTGGACGTTCCCACGGTAATTGGTTGCCCTATGACAGCTCGCAAGTTACGGGTATTGAAACGCCCCCTGAAACACCCGAAGGAGTATGGACGCATTGAAAAGGCACGAAAGGAATTGTGGGCGGAAAATCGGAAGGTGAGATAATGAGTGAAGAATATCGTAAAAAACGGTGCTTTGGGTGTTATGGACGTTCAGAGCTTGACCCCGAATTTTGCGTGGCACAGGGGGAAGATTGGAAGGACGTAAAGATGTGTGACTTGCGGGACAATGTTGAACCGCAATGGAAGAAGGCTTACCGTGAGAATTTATACATAGCCAGGATGCAAGAGAAGGAACGACAAAAGAGGGCGGGGATAAAGGTAAAGGCCACGGTGTATGTTCGGAAGAAGAAGGTGAAATGATGGAACTTTCTGGAGGCGATGGTATAATATTGAGTGTGCTCATTGCTTTGAATACACTTTGTATGTTAACAATAACCGTGTGCATGATAATTCTGGTGATGCGATGAAGGTGAAAAAATGATAGACAGAACGAAGGCCGTAGAAGAATGTGGGAAACTGATGAAACTTTTGAGAGATGATGGTGCTGCCAGTGAGGGAACATTAGGGTATTGGCTTGAACTAAAACGGCGGTGGATTGCCCTCAAAAAAGTAATGCAACCGAAGGACGATGAAAAGGGGTTTGACGATGAGGCTTAGTGACGCTTTTTGGACGGCGGTTATGGTCGCTGGCGTGGGCTTGTTCGTGGTATCGTTCCTCATTATCATCATCGGCAACATCTACTTGGGAATCACGAACACGGAATTTGCGAAACATGACGAGAGCATGTATGCGTGTTTCGTTTCATTGGGAGCATTTTGGTGGGCGTATTTGGGTATGCTGGTAGGTGTGATATTAGCGTTCATCGGGAAGGCAAAAAGTTAGGTGGTAACATGACAATACAATGTGATAGGTGCGAGTTGGTGGAAATGTGCAAATACGTTGAAACTATGAGAACATTGGCAACGATGAAACTACCGCCAGGTATCGGCATATCGGGTGGTTGCAACTACTATGAAGAAGAAGAAATAGAGATAGTCGGGTGATAAAATGACATGGAAATGCTATAATCCGATATGTCCCTGTTTCGATGAAAATTGCAAACGGGAAAAAGAACCCAAAATCAAAAACGGCAAGTGTCGAAAGACGAAAGGGTATGGATTTCATTGCGTGTGGACGAAGATACCAGAAGGAGAGAAGGGATAACTATGCAATATAGAGCTGTAATAATCAGTAACCACGGAGCAGAGCCCAAGACCGAAGAAATGTTAAAGGAACTGCATGGGGTATCAGAGATTGAATACCTCAAACACCCCGAAATACCACCTGAATGGACAAAGGAACAGGTATGGGAACTGGCGAATGATTTTATCAACACATTACTGTGGTCAAAACCGATGCCGAGAGTGGCGATTGTGAACGGCGAATACGGGTTCAGTACCGCCTGTGTTCAAACGCTTGAACGGTGCGGTGTTCCGTGCTTCTATCCCACATCGAAACGTGGTGCGACAGAGGAAGTCCTACCCGATGGTTCGATAAAGACCGTCCACGTGTATGAATTTGTGGGATTTAGGCGGTGGTAAAATGGCGTTACAAGATTGCGAGTTCCCCAAGATGTCGTTTGAGGATGCGTTGGCGTTGTCCATACGATTCAAGAAGGAAGATATAGGATACAATCAGAAATGCAAGATGTTCCACGGTAGATGCATTGCCGATAATCACTGCCCCTGCCTATTGAACCCATACGGTTCATACTTCGGCTGGGGGGAGTGTATACACAACGAAAAGGCGAAGGGGTAACCTTTATTAACCGATACAACATACGGTGATACTATGGCAAACGGCGACGACAATAGCAAAGAACCCATTGCGGTGTTCGGCAAGATGAAGTTTCTACGCCTGACCAATGACCTATGGGTGCGGGTTCAATGCGAAGAGTTTGACTATGACACGTGGGGGATAGTGGCAAAACCACAAGGCGATTACGTTATGTTCAAGATAATGAAGTGCGGGTCAATCGTATATATACGGTTGATGGATATGTCGGAAATTGCAGCGTTGAACTCGTTGTCACCGAAGCTGATGTGGGGGAAATAGAATGAAGAAATTTATCGTATCCAGCAAACCGTTTGTGGAGGTTCACAAGATAGTTGACAAATTTATTGTTAAAAATAAAAATCACAAAAATGTGCTTAACATTACTCCGATGGTTCTTTTTTCTATCCGTTTTACAGTAGAGCAATGGAAAACATTGACCAATACGCAAAAACACGTTTTGAGAAAATATGCGAATTGGGGGTATTCACTCGAACTCGATTGGGATGATGACGTAAGAAAAGCACGAAAAAAATGGACAGTGACGAAAGGATACTGGAAGTACGGAAATCACCCCGCTGTGTATGTGTTTCATTACGTTTTTGATGATTGTTATACCATGATACTTTTTAGTCCACTTCCATCGCAAAGTGTTTCTATCAATATATTCAACGACCATATACACCCGTTTTTAATTGCCAACGCTAATAAAAAAGAAAAGGATAAGGTGAAATAATGTTGACCGAAAAAGATATGGCAGAACTCACGGAACGGATGGGCGAACACGTGCATATTGCGTGGATGGATAAAAGGGCGAAAGAGAAGGGGTGGCATAACCCGTTGGATTGTCCTGAAAGAAGTGATGAAGAAAAGGCACAAATCAATCATGCTATATCATACGGTGGGCCAAGCACAAAAGAGATAGCTGAAAGATGGTTACGCCTAAAAGGATGCCCCAACTGTCATCCCTGCATGGTGTCTTACAAAGACCTTCCCGATTCCGAGAAGGAACTGGACAGGGCGTATCCCAAGACGTTCTTTAAGATACTCGAAGATATGGGTTTTATCGTGGTCGAGAAAAAACAGTATGACAACATGGTGGTTTGTCAGCATTGCATTGACGATGATGGTGATTAAATGCAACATTACAGATGCAAATGCGGGAAAACTACATCGTTTGGTTCTCTACCCCCTACGGTGTGTCAGGGATGTAAACTATGCAATACTACATTAGCACAACATCCCGACGACCATAGAACCCCAGAACCGCATAAGTGGATTGACCAGTATGACCAAAATACTGGTAAGAAATATCAGATGTGTGAAAGATGTGGTGAGAATAAAGGTGATTGAATGAGCATAGAGCGTGGCCCTTGTGAATGTCCGAGCTGTGGAAGTAAAACACTAAACATTTCGGGGTCAATGGGATTTCCTACAATTTATAGGTGCAGTAATTGTGGATATTATGAGGAGGATTGAATATGGGCGAGAAACATAAGGTATCACGGAAATCAGGGGCGAATTGGAAGAACGAACAGAAGAAATTGGGCAACCCACACAAACGCTCAAAGGCGAACAAAGAACGCCCGAACAAGAAACGGCGATTGGAACGGCAAAAGGTATTGGCAGAACAACGCAAGAACCAGTGGAAATGTCCAAAGTGCCGAAATTGGAACGCCGTAGAATCGGGTGAATGTGAGAAGTGTCACGAACCCAAATACGTTGAAGAAAAACCACCAGCAATTAAATCCGAATGGGGTGGGCAATGGAAGAAGGTGGATTGATGATGAAGATGAATGAACGGCAGCTATACGCCCACGCCCTTGCGAATTGGGGTGAAAAGGCTCAGGAAGGGATGCTGTTAGAGGAAATGGGGGAAGTGCTGGTCGCCTTTAACAAACGCCATCGCCACGTAAATGGTTGCAGTAGTTTGGAGTTCGTTGAAGAGCTGGTAGACCTTAGCATAATGATTGAACAGGAAAAGCTAATCTTGCGGATTTTACCAGAGCATTGGGCAGAGATAAAGCAGAAGAAATTACAACGGTTGGCTCGTATGCTGGAGGTCGAATACGTTGAAAACGGCGTATGAGGTCGGAAACAACATAGACGTTCTGAAAAAGTATCCTGACGGTTACTTTCAGATGTGTGTGACCAGTCCCCCTTATTGGGGGTTGCGTGACTACGGGAACGACCCGACCATTTGGGATGCACAACCCGATTGCGAACACGTGTGGGATGAAACCATGTTTTGTGGAAAATGTGGTGCTTGGAATGGGTGCTTGGGACTTGAACCAACGCCCGAATTATACGTTCAACACTTGGTTGCGATATTTAGAGAAGTAAAACGTGTCCTACGTCCTGATGGTGTGTTTTTCCTTAATCTCGGTGATTGTTATGCTGGTAAGGGGTATTTCAAACCCGAAAAGGCGATTGGTAAAGGCAACGAAACCGCCCCTGTTCATCACACCATACGGCAACCAGAACCCAAAGATATAGGGTTAAAGGCGAAAGACTTGGTGGGAATACCGTGGCGGGTTGCATTTGCATTGCAGGGGGATGGTTGGTGGTTGAGGAATGAGGTAATATGGCATAAAGGTAACCCGATGCCATCACCTACGGATGATAGGTTTACGTGTTCGCATGAGCATATCTTTTTGCTAACCAAATCCCAACATTACTTCTTTGACAATTTCGCTGTTCGTGAGAAGGGTGTAATCCCCGCTGGTTCTACGGGTGCTAAGGGTTCGGTAAAACGGTCAAGCACCCCGATGGTGAATAGTCGCCCACCTGAGTATATGGTGTATAGTGGTTACCGAAACAAACGTGATGTGTGGGATATAAACATCGCCCAACATAAAAGCGATATACACTTCGCAGTATTTCCTGAATCCATCCCTGAAATTTGCATAAAGGCGGGAACAAGTGAGAAGGGTAACTGCCCTAAGTGTGGTTCACCGTGGGAACGTATCTTGGAACGTACAAAGGCTGACCGTGAAGATAGGGAAGATAACCCTAATGTTGGTGGGTTTCAACGATGCCCCACTGAAATTGATGACGTTAAATTCGTTGGTTGGCAATCCACGTGTAAATGCGGTCTTGACCCCATCCCCGCCGTTGTGCTTGACTTGTTTGCGGGTGAAGGGACTACGTTGCGGGTGGCAAGGCGGTTGGGTAGGTCGAGTGTCGGCATTGACATTAACCCGAATTTCAGGGAAGTAGCAGCTAACGAAGTGGACACGCCCGATATAATGGAAATGGTGAGTAGAATGGAAAGGGGGGAAGCTGCTAATGAATGAACGCAAGTTCAAAATGGGATGGTTGGTATACAAAAATGGTAGTATGGTATGTGAACATTGTGGGGAAAGGGAGAAGATTGAGTATCCCATAACCATAACGATTCTCAACGAGAAGTCGTTGGCGTTTGAAAAGGCTCACAAGTACTGTGTGGCAACGGGGAGGGGAAGGTAGATGAACGAGATTACGAAGGACATACTCAAAATGCGTTATAACGCCATTAAAACGCTCAGGGCGAGCACAGAAGATTTGAAGGGTAAAGGTATAGATGTCAACGAAATCATCGAAAAATGGGGTTATTCGGGGCTCTACGCAACAGGTTGTCCTCGTTGCGGGGAGAGTTTTTTTTGGACACCCCCCTTCGGATATGAGAAAAACGGCAAGATTTGTGGGAATTGCCTTTTCGTGTCGGGGGTGGGTAAGTGAAAATGATGATAGGTTGTTACGGTAACCCCCCTAAGACAGAATGGTTGGACGTTGAAACGATGGGAGAACCGTGTGATTATCGTACAGCAACAGAAACTTTTATGTCGTATATAAGGCAACGGCGACACATCAAGATGTCGCCTTTTGATGGGGAAATGCTTTGTACGATATGCAACGTAAGGAGCGCACCCACGTTGAAATTTGGGGTGTCTTTGTATAATGTTCTACTTGACCATTTCCTTACTTTTCAAAGTATACACTGGCATCAGATAAAAATGCGGGTTATTAAACGGAAGGTGGGCGAGTGAACGACCATTGCAATCATTACTACGCTGGCGGAATGTGCTGTATGTGTGGCAATTACCAATCGGCAGCAACGCCCATAACTGACATTGAAAGAAGTGGACGGTGATTAAGTGACGAAATGGGAATATAAGGCAGATTTAGCACGTGATAGCGATGACATTGTTGGGGTGGCAAACACTTGGGGGAAAGAAGGTTGGGAAGTTTTTACTTTACGATTTATGAAAGATGGCTTTATTGGTATTTACATGAAACGGATGGTGGGTAAATGAGCGATACGGCGTATTGTCCAGTGTGTTGTGCATCGGTTGAAGTCCGTGGTGGATGTTGTGCATACTGTGGATGGGATTTCTTGGATGTTTCACAACAGTACGAACCGCCCGATGGGGTGGTATGACATTTGACAGCAGAGTGTCCACGTTGCCAATCCCACGAAACGTACTATACGTGTCAGGGAACGGCAACGGGGAAACCCGCACCATACTGGTTGGTCTATTGCTTGCGGTGTCGGGATTATACCGATAAGGTTTCATGTAAGGATTTTACGTGTGGTCAGATGTGTAAAAAGGATTGTGATGATATGCGAATGTACGAAGTAAATGGACAAAAGTTACCTAGCGTAACGAGTTTGTTAGCATTGCTTCCAGAAGCACCCGAACTGGCAGCGTGGAAACGGAACACCGTTAATTTCCAAGAGGTTTCCGAGAAGGCTATGGTTGTTGGGACAATAACCCATTTCAGAATTGAGAATGACTTGGCACGGAAGCATGGGTTACCCCTGCAAAAACTCACACTGGAAGCGGGTAAGCCCACGCCTGACGATGAAATGCGAGCGAAGATACAATTAAATTTCGATAGGTATCTTGCATGGTATGAAGAAATCAAACCTGTTCCAATCGTGATGGAAAAGACCGTTTGGAACGAGCCGTTGGGGTATGCAGGGACGTTGGATATGCTCGCAACCGTGGGTGGTAAGGTTCACCTGATTGATATAAAGACGGGCAAAGGTATGTATGACAAATACTACGCACAGTGTTGGGCGTATCGAGAAGCGTTGTCGTATATGGGGGTTCACGTTGATACGTGCTCGGTACTAAGGATTGGTTCTAATGGGTTGGAATTTGCCCAAGACCTGAACGTAGATATGTATTCGTTTATGATGTTTGAAGCGTTGGAAATATACCAGAAACGACAGGGCGGTAAAAAGGGGAAGTAACCGATGGATGTAATTGATTTGTGCTGCGGGGCTGGTGGCTTTTCGCTAGGGTTTAAACAGGCGGGGTTCAACATAGTGTTGGGTGTGGATATTTGGAAACCCGCCGTTGAAACCTTTAAGCGAAACATTGGGAACGCCGTACAGATGGACATACGTGATTTGAAGGATTTACCGTCTTGTGATGTTCTAATCGGTAGCCCCCCCTGTCAGCATTTTTCAGTTGCGAACCAATACGAACATGACGAAGACCCCTCATTACTGTATGAGTTTTTATGTGTCGTGGAACGGATAAAACCAAAGTACTGGGTGATGGAAGAAGTACCGATGGTGGAACAGTTTTTGCCGTCAGGAACAATGCACACGATTTTGTGTGCAAATCGTTTTGGATTGGAACATCGGCGTGAACGGTTGTTCGCTGGTAGTTTTCCAATACCCAACTCACCACGTATCACGGAAACCCGAATACCCACGCCAACGGCAACAGAATGGAAGGGGTGTTCATCTAAAAAGAATCGGGAAAAAATGAACCGTTTTTCTGATTACTTGGGTAGGAAGGCAACCGTTGAGGAATGTCGTGATGCGATGGGGTTTCCACCCGATTACGTTTTTACTGGAACGAAAAAAGACCAGTATATATTGGTCGGCAATGCCGTATGCCCACCAGTGTCGTTTGCGATAGCGGAATCAATTAAGGCGAACAGAAAAACCAGATTGGATGATTGGTGATACGTTAAAAAGAAATAGGTGTGTAGATATATCTAAGGTGGTGGCATTGTATGGTATTAGAAGCTGACTTAGAAATCTTGGACATGGGGCAGGCTGCCGACTTGCTGGATGAATATCTCGCCATACTGAATAAAGATTTTAAAATAGAAGGTTATGATATTGATGTCCGAACACATGAGTATCACACGTTTTACCCGACAGAAAACCTGATGAAACTTTTGTCGCTGACAGATAATAAATTGTTTGCAAGACCGTTGCCGTTCAGTAGTATGTTTATTCCAGTAGCGATTGATATTGGCGGTAATATAACCTTTAATGGCATTTTTGCATATCATCATGCTCGTCCATTGGAACGCCTAACTCCGAGTGCGATAGAAATGTATGAGCCATACATGGATTTGACACAGGATTTAGTTATGATAGACACCCTGATTAGTGAAACCGTGGGAGAAAAAAAATTGCCACGCATTATTTTTACGCACGTGTTTGACAAATTGGGAAATAAAACATCGGCTTTTACTGATTGGAAATACAACACGCCAAAAAAGGCTATAAAATCCTTTGAACTATCTGCCGATAACGTCTTTATGTGGTTCTTTAACATAATAGATTTTCTCAACCACCCAGATGTTGTTTATAAGTCACACCAAATACCCAAAGAGCAACAAGAAAAACGGTTTCAACGTGGTAAACCATCCATACCACCCCGCCTAATAGTCAATGTCACTGGCAAGACGCAGAGGTATTTGGATGCCGTTAAGGAGCGGGGTTCACATCTCTCACCCTCACATGCCTTCTGGGTACGTGGTCATTTCCGCCACTTAACGAGTGATTATTATAAGGATAAGAAGGGGGCAGCGATTTGGGTAGCTCCGTTCATCAAAGGGGATAAGTTGCTCATAGAAAAAGTTTATGAGATGGGGAAGGGTGACAATGAAAACCCCTTATGATTGGCAAGAAGAAGCGATAGACCTTCTTTTTAATAAGAGGTCGTTACTGGTCAAAGCCCCACCAGGCTCAGGTAAAACGATGATTGGGCAGATGGCGATAGAGGACTTGGGCAGTGGTGCTACGGTGCTGGTTGTGGTTCATAGCAAAGACTTGATGCGACAGTGGATACGTGAGGGGGTTGATGCGGTAACCATACAATCGTTGATGAGCCAACCCGACCATTACCGTGTTGATTTACTCATACTTGATGAAGTGCATCATTTTGAAAGTCCCATTTGGTCGGCGGTCTATGATATGTTTGACTACGACTATATCTTGGGGTTATCCGCAACGCCAGGGGAGGCAAAACGGCGGTTTGCAGAGGTATATGAGGTCAAGTGGGATGCCGTTGACCTTCCCGAATACGAGTTCGTATATCACAAATTCAAGTTAGAATCGCCAGCAAAAACAGAATATGATAAGCTAACGAAAGAAATAATCAACGTATCCAACGCTGATGACTTAGATGACGCTGAACGTGATAAGATAGTGTTGAATCTCTCGATGCAACGGCGTAGGGTTGTGCATAACTCAGAGAACCGACACATACATTTGGTGAACACCATACCCGAAATACTGGGTGACCATACGTTAATCGTTTGTGAAACCATAGACCAAGCAGAACGGTTGGGCGAAGAATTGGACATACCCACGTATCATAGTAGGAACAAAGATGTTGATACGCTGGATGCGTTCAGGAATCAGGAAATTCCCGCAATCATTTCAGTTAAAATGTTGAAAGAGGGTTTTAACTGCCCTGCGATTGACACCGTAATCGTGGCTTCTTCTGCACTCACAGAAACCCATGTCGTTCAGGTGTTGGGGCGTGGGTTAAGACTATATCCAGATAAGGAAGTAACCTTCCATTTGTTCATTGCCGAAAATACATCCGATGAAAGATTGGTTGGGTTGGCTGAGGGCATTATGGAAGGCAAAGAGGACACCACCGAATCTTTGGAATACAAGTGGAAACGTGGCAAGCAGTATTCCATTGACCATCGTGGTATGGTGTTCCAAACCTTAGCTGACCACAGGGAATATTTTGCCCCGCTGGGTATCGAGAAAGAGATTATGAAATTGAAACGTGGCGGTGGTCGGTTTAGGATATACGATGATGAGGATGTTCTTGTAAAGGTCGGCAAGAAACTGTATCACATCGGTTCGACTGGCGGTAAAATAAAAGTATCCCCGTTGGTTCGGGCTATTGCTAAAAAAACCTTTTTGGATATGTTTAAGGTTTAATTACTGCCGTTTTTTACTGTTTAGGGGTATCCTTCGCTCACACTTCCATTGTGGCGGTATGTTGAGCTGGCAGTAGTTTTTCTTGTATCTCTTGCAACGATTTCGGCATATTATTCTCTCCTTGGTTTCGTTTAAGAGGATGCGTATCCTCTCAATTATGTAAGCCAGTATAACGGAAAGAAATAGTATGGATATGATGCACAGTATCGCTAAGAAGAAGAACTCCGTGGTTATCATAGATAGAAATAGACTTGTGTGGGATATATTCTTTGTGGAAACCTATACAACCAATATTTCAGGTGGGCCGAGATGTCCCAGTAGTTCGATAAACTGTAATTCGATAGAGGATTTTTCTTTGTCAATCATCCAAGGGGATAGTACTTCAATGAGAATTACATCCCCCGCTCGAACTTCTATTTTGGGGTTGCCGTAGTATATTGGTCTTTCCATCTGGTCAATATACATTTCAAAGGATTCAAAGGGGGTTCGGTATCGTTGAAAAACGGAGAATTGCGTGGTATGATACTCTCTTAATGTGCGACTGTAAACGTGCCTTCTGATTTCACACATGCTGGCATCGAACAGTTTTATGGACACGAACACAAAATGCTCAAATCCGCCATTTTCCCGTTGAAAAACCGAAGCGTTTTCGGGTGTATCTTTCATGTGTAAATCAATCACTGGCCCAATCGTGTCGTCAATCATTAAACCACGTTGCGTGATAATGTGGTTGACGATTACAGAACGCTGGAATGGGGTGCTGTCACACTGTATTTTCACTGGTATTGTTTTCACATGTCGAATAGCCATAGCTATATCTCCTGCTTTCCCATAGGAAAGTGTGGATGGATATATGTCTAATGTCTATATATATCTATTGAGAAAGGTAACCCCGCACAGTAAATCGTTAAACATATATCAGTGAAAAGTCATATTGTTACGCATGGGGCTCAACAACATAGAAGATTACGTGGGATATAATGACATTAGTGATGTGAAACTACAAATGGCATCACAGTCTAAGGATTTTTCATGTGGCGTTTCCGCTATGCTGGCCGTTTTGCACCATTACAACAAGAAGGTTTCCGAAAGGGAGTTGTTTAAGAGATTAGAATGTACTCCTGAAAATGGGGTAACGCCTTTGAAAATTATTGAAGTAGCAAAATACTACGGTCTTAAACCTGAATTTAAACAGTTGACCACAAAAGATGTTCAGAAACTTACGGATATGGATATACCGATAATACTCATGGTTCAATCGAGGAATCGAAATTACGATTATGATGACGGTCACTACATTGTTGCAGTTGGATATGACAAAGAAGGAATATTGGTTTATGACCCACTGGATGATAACAAAAAGACACGAATCCGCTATGCAGAATTACCGAATGTTTGGTATGACTGGATGGACGGAAAGATGTTAAGATATTACGGAATTGTGGTAAAGTAGTCCTATAAGGAATCGAACCTTATCCCCCGCCTTCAAAGGGCAGGATGCTGCCGTTACACCATAGGACTGTTGCGAATGAATGTTGGTGGGTCGGGTAGGATTTGAACCTACGCCTGCTAACCTATAACGGTTGCCACTCTATCCGAGCTGAGTTACCGACCCGTTGTGAATGAATTGGTGGGAGGGGAAGGATTTGAACCTTCGAGCCCTATCGGGCATGGGGGATAAATCCCCCAACGCAGTAACCCTGCTGTGCCACCCTCCCATTGCGAATGAAAAGGTGGGGTGGACGGAGGCTATAAACAACTAGCAGGTAAGTTTTGCATCATAGTTGCCTCGGTGTCTTACCACACCAAGAACCGTGAGGCCACCCCGTTGCGAATGTGGGTGTGACCGATTGCCATAAAGGTGTTGATAGAAGGTGGAGATTATTTCACCCCTCACGGCCACCTTTACAGCTACCGCCTCGGTCACGCTTGGCGGGGAGTTGAAACGCCGTGAGATTAAGATATTGCCTTCGCTATGAGGTTATCCAGAGCCACGGAAAAATCGTGCTTCCTGTCCAACGACATGCGTTCTGTTTCATGTGTTAGAACGTAGGTCAGTATGTTGAACCCACCCCATAACGTATCTCGCTCTTCGGGCGTTATGCTGGTGATTTCGGGCATGTTGTATACGTTCTGGGCTACATCTGCATACTTCTTGGGTAGCTCCATTTTGCGTAGTATTTCGTTGAACGATGCTTCGTTCATTGGTGCTAGTAGTTTTTTCAGGTTGTCCATTACGCTGACGTTGTGTAACTGTTCAATTACGGTGTTTGAAAACGATGATATGGTGAGTTCGCTGGATTGTAGGTGTCGGCGTTTGAACCCGCCCAGTATCTTCGTTGCCACCATACCGTTGCTACATATTACACGCATCAACGCCATGTGGATTTCTAACCTTCTTGACCCATCCAGTGAGTTTACGACCTTAATACCGAATTTCATGCTACCAATTTTATCTAACAGTGTCGTTGTCTTGCATTGTATCGTGGCATACATCCTTGCCCCGCTCTTCGTGGTGACAATGTTAATATCATACTTGTCTTGGTCTATCTTTCCTAACACTGGGTTCATTAAATCTCCGTGTGGGATTGGAAGGTATCTATCCGAGCCAACATAGAACACAATCGGTTTGGTTTCGTGGCAGATTGCCTTATACTGTGGCGGTTCTATGATTTGCCCATCTTCCCGCTTTATCTGGATGGGATATGTATTAACCCCGAATTGCCAATCGTGTGTCATTATTTAACCCCCTATCACGTAAACGCCCATCTCGAATTTTATGCTCGGTGTCGTTTTCAGGGCATTGTACAGTTCTTTCATCCCATCAGCTCCGCTTATCCCCAATGCCTTCTGGATGTTGGGGAATGTCATACCGCCTTTCTCTTTCAGTATGGCGGTCACTTTTGCCCCCATCTCATTTGCTGGTGCTGGTGTAGGGGTTGGTGCTGGTTGTGGTGCTTCTACTTTTTGTGTTGCTTCCTGTTTGGCTGATGGCTGTTCGGGCTCAGGCGTTTTAACGATAATTGCCTTCCCTTCGTCCACCATTTCCGTTATGGTCTTTTTGGACTTTCTGGGTTTCTTCGGTTCTTCGGCTTGTTTCGGTTGCTCTTCGGCAATCATCTCAGCTTTTATCCGTTCCACATTTTCATCGCTGGTTATCGGTAACATTGGCATGAAACCGACAGCCTTTCCATCTATCTCGATTACCAATCGTACATTCATACATAGACCTCCTGACTTGTTTAAGTCTATATTGGTATATGTCACACGTTGTATATTAAGGTTACCACCAACAACCGAATTGCTTATATAGTATTATACTATAATACCTATGAAAGAGGGAAAATACTTCTGCGGGATTACGCCGAATGACACAAACCTGTCGGGTTTTTTCTGATGTGTTTGAATTTAAGGTTACCGTAAAAAACGGCAATAGAATGGGAAAAGAGATATACCCCTACTTCCATATCCTTATGAAAAGGTGTTCCACTATGGCGTTCAAGTTTGGAGCAGACCCTGAATTTTTTATCATAACCGATAGCGGTGGTAATGTCAGGGCTGATTCGGTTGACTTTCCAACACAAACTTATGATTCGCATGGTAACGCCAATGAAATAAAAACTGATGGCGACCAATCCACCGCCGAACTCAGTTGCCCACCGTTTAGTGATTTAGATGATATGGATGCATATTTTCAACAGTTAGTTAAAACCGCCTGGAATAGACACATGGCGAATAAGAACCCAAGAGATTATTCTGATACAAGGGGTGACCAATTCCACAAATGGTGGTTCTGCTTTAAACCCCAAGATTATAACGGGTTTGGTGGACACATCCACGTGACTTCTGACGATTTAACTTGGTGGAAGTCGGAACAGGCCAACAAAACGCTAATGTTTTGGATATGTTCAGTTTCCATTCTACTGTGTAAGAGTGATTTAAGTCGGGTATCAGGGCCACATCATTGGGGTTCGTTTGGGGATAATCACGCATCGCCTGACCCTGGTAATCATGAGATAGACACAGCGATTCAACGTGGCTCGGTGTACTGGACAGGTAGCCCACGTATTCTTTGCTGGAAGGGTGGATGGAAGGGTTGGGAATATAGGTCACCACCCACTTGGCTCGGCCCAAAAAACAAGGATTACCGTAAAAGCCTTTGGCGAGCAATCCAGAGCGTAGTAAAGGTTCAAACCCCCGAAGGTAAAGCGTTGCAGGAAAAGTTTATAGACAATTTTAGAAAAAAGTTATTGGGTTCAGCGTCCACACGCTTTTCGGATGACCATTCAAAATTAAACCAAAAAATATTTTACGACCCATACACCTTTGCTAATACATTATTTGAGATAGAAGCGGAAATGCCAGAATACACCGATTTTAAATGGTTTACTGATATGTTGCGTGAGGCTAGTGAAATACCGCTTAATCTGAACCCTGTGGATTATTATCCAGCCAAAGAGAAAGTCGTTGAAAGGGTATTTGACACGATACAAGAAGCGTATGGGTTCATGCAGAAGGTTTGGGAAGCGAAGAAAGCCCCTGGACAGTTAATGACGTTCTATGAAGCTGGTGAAAAATACGCTCCTACCGTCGGTTGTAAAACCGTTAAAGTTGGCGTTTTCGATGCGATTCGGGGTGAAAATGTACTAGAGGAACGTGATGAATTTACTACTGCGATAATGAACTATTCACTCGGATTGGCTTATTACGCTTTCAAGGCGAAGCATACAAGAGTTAAGTTTGATAGGGTTGCTCGTAGTCCGATTACATTATTGGGTGCGAAGGATAAACATGGTAGTTCGTCAACGATGATATTTACTCCACACGATGAATTTAACAATATGCCTTTCGTAAAGCAAATGCTGGCTGCACAAGGCATAGGTATAGGTAAGTGGTCACCCGATGCCATAGGATTAAAGAAAAAGTTTAGAGAATCGGAAACCGATGTGGTGTATTACATCTTGGCATTGTACTACTTGTGGAAACTCGAATATATTGGAAGGAGGGAAGATTAGTATGTGTGGCATATTCGGGATATACAAGCATCCTGGTTCTCCTTCCAAGTACGATTATCGTCCTTTGATTGATGCGTTCTATAAAAACACCGCAGAAAGAGGGCGTGATGCTGCTGGATACGCCTATACCGTTTACAAAACCGTTGAAAAGAAATGGTATTTGGTATGGAAAAAGAACGGCATAGACCCAGACGAGTGGGTGAAGCAGAAGTATAACGACGACATTGATTTGGCGTTCAGTATGTTTATCGGACATACTCGCCACGGAACACAAGGGTCACCAAAAGACAACAGGAACAATCACCCGCTAATAGCTGATGATATTATTTATTTTGCGTTGGTTCACAACGGTATAGTATCTTCAAAATATACGGGGAAACGCCCTCTTAACGCCGAAGTGGACACGGCGGTTTTACGTGCTACCATAACCGATAAATTAGAGGAAAAGAAATCCTTTTCCGATTCAGTAAAAGAAACGGTTGAAGAACTATCTGGCTCGATGACTACGGCGATTATTTCTTCCACGTATCCTCATACGTTGTTTTTAACGAAGGTGAATAACCCGCTGTGGTTGGCATATCTCCCGACGTTGAAGATAACCGTGTTTGCATCAACGGAAGAAATACTCATTAAAACCTTAACAGAATTTTTCCCTAAGTTTATGACCGTGTTTCCGCCGTATTATGTTTACGATGTTCCAGCCGATTCACAGGTCATCGTATCCAGCGAAGATATAAAACTGCTCAAATTGGATAGGAAAATAAAGTCGTATGTCACCGATTACGATTGGAGAAATAAGCAATGGGACAGTTGCGGTGCGACATCTTATGGCGGATACAGTTATCAAAAAAAAACGAAACGGCAGAAGGTGGATACCCGAGCTGGAACGACTACGAGTTATACGGGTAAAGGGTTAAGAGATTCTCATCTTTATGACCAGGGCGATAAGGTTAAGATTACTAAACCTGGTAAATTTCTCGGTCTTGTTGGTAAGGTAAGAGAGGTCGGATACTACAAAAGTGGATTCGTATACGACGTTGCTATAAAGGAAAAGGGCGTTGTAACTTCCGTATCGGTTAAGGAAGATGACTTGGATTATTATTATACTTCTACGTTAACCCCCCCAGATTTAAAAGAATCTGACGATGTGAGGATAATTGCGGGTGAGAACAAAGGCGTTGAAGGAACTATTGTGGCTACTTATTATACCGATGGCAGAAGAACGGCTACTGTAAGGTCAAGAGCAAATAAATTCTATTACCAAGTGCCGATGGGAAATATGATAAGTGTACGTGAAATAAAATCCAAGCACCCCACTTTAAGAATGGGTACGGTGGTAAAGATTATCAGCGGGTTGCCGAGGTATATCGGTAAATTGGGAGAAATATCAAGTCAAAGGTATGATGATAAGGGTATTAGTAGCTACAGCGTTAAGATAATAGACTTAGGGGTACACGTTGATGCAGCACCACAGGATTTGGAAGTAGTCGCCATTACACCGAAAGAGAGTTTTCAATCTAATGATATAGTAGAGGTATTAAAAGAATCTTCTACGCATGTCGGAAGAAGGGGTAAGGTTTCATTTGTACTGGCTGACGGTAGGATAGGGGTTTTATTTGAAGAAAAAGACAACAAAACATCAATCTTCAATTTCGTATCTTCCGAGTTGTCACTTGTTAAAGAGAAAGAGGCAATCCTAAAAGGCGAAACGGTAAAGGTCGTTGGCGGGTTACATGATGGTTTAATAGGTAAGGTTGTTCATATAGTACCGTCAACAGCGACAACGCTCAAACAGTATGACGTTGAATTTGTAACGCCAGATGGAACGGTTATTGCCACTTTTTATGCGGAAAATTTGGAATTGGTTGAAGAGGAAGAAGTGGAAGAACTTGTAGTACCACTCATGGTAGGCGATAGGGTAAAGGTAATACATGGGGATGTACATTTCGGTCAAACGGGTATAGTCAAGACGATATTAACGGGTGCGAAAAAGGTAGTGGTTGAATTTACAGGGCAAGATAACCAAGTAAGTATTCGTCTTTTTCTTCGTAGTGATTTGGAATTGGTTGACAATGAAGATGTTGAGGAATCCAAGACAATACTCCTTCCTGGCGATACGGTACGGGTGGTGAATGACCTCATACACGCTGGTAAAATTGGCAAGGTAGAATATCAATATTTCGTGAATGGCAGCGACAGAGCCTTTGTTAAATTTGAAACTTCTGATATAAAAATATCAACCAGTTTTTTAGTTTCCGACTTGGAACGGATTGAAGATAAAGAACCTCCCGACTGGTTAAGAGTTGGACAACGGGTAAGGGTAGTAAGCGGGGGGGCTGTTGGTACTGAGGGTGTGATTGTAAGTCAATTACCACCGCAGGATGATAAAATAAATAGATACGATGTCAAATTAGACACCCCAGTAGATTTGGTTGCATCGTTTTTAGAAACCGACTTGGAATCGCTTGAAGAAGAACCCGAAGAAGAACCTGACAATATATATGAAGTAGATATGCCAGTTTTAATTACAGGCGGTCATTGGAAGGGTAACTTCGGTGTCATTGAAGATACACGGAAGGTTGGTAAACATACTGTGTATACCATAATAAATTATACCAACGGACAGAAGTATTTGAATGTTCGTGAAAAGGATATTGAACTTGATGAGATAGCTTACGATGAAATGTTAGAGGAACAGGAATTTCAAGAGCACGACACGGAATTGGACGACATCGAAGAGGAACGCAGGAAGATGGGGTTAATGGGTCGTGGTCGGGCTGTATCTGATATTGAAGCTGGCGATTACGTTCAGATTAAGAGCTACGAATCCTTACCCCCCGATGAACAAACCCCCGAAGCGAAGGCAGAATTGGAAAATGTGGACGGAATTATGGGGCATGTGGATGTTGTTGATACAACGGTGGATGGGCAGGTATGGATAGAAATTGATAATATCCCTGGTTCGTGTTTTAGGCCGTCGTGGTTACGGAAAGTCATTCCGAAACACGATAGCGGTTACCCCCCTGGATACCCCGCTGGTGACACTGGGTATGACATTGTTTAGAACAATCGTTTTTGCATAACGAGTGGTTCTAATCTCTTGGTAGCCAGAGCCACGTATTTCGGGTTCACATCGAACCCTATGAAATGCCTTCGTAGTTTCCACGCCATCACAGCGGTTGTTCCGCTTCCCATAAATGGGTCGAGAACGATACCCGATACGGTCTTTGCATCGCATTGGCAACCGACATATTTTTCTTCATACTGGACAGAACATTTCTCGGCTGGTTTGAACTTCTCGGTGGTCATTTGCTGGTCGTATTTATCGTCAAAATGCAGTATGTCTTTGATTTCCAACCAATCTTCTTTTGTGGGGTAACTTTCGCCGTTAAACCAATGATGCGGAGCTTGGGATTCCATTTTTATCTCTATATACTCGATGGTGGCTCTGCTTTCCTTACGCCAATAGTTTAGGTAGTCTTTGACGACATCCATTGGGGGTAAGTCCCTGATACCAACAAACCCTGTTCGCTCCTTTATTGCATACGGTTTATCGTTGAGTTTGGTCACACCAGCATCTGCGGTTTCTTTAAGACCTATGGGTACTTGTTCCTTTGTCTTTGCCTTCCCACATTTCACGCATATATGCTCGGGGCATCCCGCTTTAATCGGGGTTTCCAATAAGTCCTCTGGGAACACGGCAAAATGGTCTACCCAGCCATCCGTTCCGTTACAGTTTGGGCATTGTCGGATTACGTCTTTCAACTCGTCCTCATTCATTGCATCGTAGTCTTGAAATTGGATGTCAGATGCCACCCCGACACGTTTAATCTTGATTTTTTGCCGATTTTTACTGTCAAAGAAGGTGTTACAGTTCAGGCAATAATCCCAATCACACGCCGTTGGCGGTATATCCCAAACGGCTCTTTTTATCCTACCCAGTGGGTTCGGGTAACAATCGTGACCTTCCCTATTCACCGAACCGTACCCCACCCCGCTACCAGGCTTGGCTTTCGCCACCGCCTCCGAGTTCTTATACCGACCTCCCCATCGGTTCATACTCATTGGTTCATACTGAGTTTCAAAGTAGTAATCTGGACGCTGGGTAAAGAGAAATATCTTCTCGAAGTCCACGGTAAACCTATCGGTAGCTGAGGAAGGCATACAATTCCGCTTATACCATATCAGCTCGTTCCGTAATACCCACCCCCGATTAGACATTTCTATTGCGAAACGTGAGGGTATCTGGATTAGACTTTTTGCGGGTAACTCTTTAACATTAACCCCCGATTGTTGCTGGGCGATTTCAGGTCTACTTACTCCGTTTTTACCACCTGCCCAACCCCCGCTTCTTCCTGCATTATAAGTATCCCCGATGTTCACCCATATCGAACCGTCAGGCTTCAAAACCCGCTTAATCTCGTCAAATATATCGCATAAATGACTTATATACAGGGATGGGGTGGGTTCTGAACCCAGCTCCCCCAACCACGCCCCGCATTTGCTACAAAAGTGGGTAACCGATACACGTTTGACGTAATCTACTGCGTAAGAACCTTCACTTTGGTTATCGCTCTTTCCCCCACTTTGATTGGGACGCTGGGTAACCTCGTCTATCCATTCGTGGTCACAATCGGGCTGGGCATCCCAAATCTGCGGTTGCGTCCCATAATTGCGTAACCCCCAATAAGGCGGGGATGTCATACACATATCTACCACGCCATCGGGTAGTTGCTTAATGCCCTCTAATGCGTTAAAATTGAGGGTTTTATCAACGAAATCACTGGGGGATAGCAAATACCATTACCCCCCACCAATCGCTTCCTGCTGCCCTCTTGTACCCATTATGGTAACGTGCATCTCGGCAACGACTTGTATGCCGTATTTTTGCTCCAAACCAAACTTGACTTGGTTTACCATTGCCATCAATTCTCTTGTGAAACTAAACCCTGCCATTGGGTCTACTCCCACGCTCATCATTTGCTGTGCTGTTGCTCTCGCTTCGGGGCTTTCCAATATCGCTGCCATTTCTTCTTCCGTTATCATATTATCACCTATGGTCATGTATTACGTCTATGTTCCTATTGGTAACTCTTGTCCATTTTTCTTCACTGTTTACTATACCTTCACACACATAAAAAAAATGGTCTATCGTGTTGAAAAAGTAACTTCCAACAGGGTATCCGTGTATCCTTTCTTGTTCGGTTCGTCTTAAATTTAATTCCGCTGGTGTGATATTACCCAATGACATTGCTCCTCTGCGTAACGGGTCGGGTGTATACTCCCCCTGTACCATTATATCGTTTCCTTCCTGATTCCAAACTGGAATATCGTGGTTTTCAATTTGTTCACGTGGCGGGTTCACGATTGGGACATGAACAATGTTATCAAAATCACGTACACGTTCAAGTGGGGATAATACTCTATTAATACCCTCAACGCCAGCACGTAGAGATTGCCCAATCCCACTCACCATTCGTGCCATTTCAACCAATGTATCGGGCGTATGTGCAACGGGTATTTCCGCTTGCTCTTCTGGAACGGAATCGAAATGCTGGATGTCAAGCTGCGATAAACCGCTCCCCACATTAATACGGTCTTGCATTTCTTCAATATCTTCATCCGATAACCCTAACTGCTCCTGCAAGTCACGTATACGCTGGACAAGATTATCATCTTCCGTGTGGTCATCTGGGAAATATCGCTGGTTAATCGCACGTAAATGGACAGCTAATTCTTGTTCTCTATTTTGGGGGCTTCCGTATGTCCGTGGTGGGGAGTATGATTGGTCACGCCGTTCCGCTTGTAGACGAGCCACCAATTCTGCTTGCTGACGTATCGCTTCTGTGCGTGGGTTTATCATCGAAATGTGGTGCATTACCCCATCATCTTCACGGAAATTAGGGTGTATGTTTACGACGGTGGGGCTTCGTGGTTTTTTCGGTTCACCGCTTGCTTTGTGACCAGCTTTGTATCTTTCAACGGAGAGTATTGCATCTGTCCGTGCGTCCCATCCATCATCGGCGTTAACCATTCTGGACGAGCATTATTATAGACTGAAATAGCTTCCGATACACTTGACTTGTATATCCCCCAATACACCGTTTGTTTTTCTCTTGGATGGTTGTTCTCGATACGGTGGACAATCGCAAAGAGATTAACCGATTGTATCAGGTCGCCTTCTTCGATAATTTTGTCTTTATTTTTCACGATGGGCTTCGGCAAATCGGGGGCTAACCGCTTCTTAAAGTAACTGTATAACCTTCTTGTATAATCAATGTCAGAATACCCCAAATGTTGATGATATTCATCCAACGTCATAGTAGGGTTGAGCTGGAATTGTATCGCAAAAAATGTGTTTTGTAAGGTCTTGGGGCTAACTGAAAATGGTATACTGGCTGTTTCCCCAATGTCTTTGATTAAATAACGTAGATTGCGTTCATTGAATTTCAATAACTTGTCGGGTGAATCGGGGTGTATGCGGTTCTTACCCATATATTCAATCAATAACCGTACTGTCACGTGGTCTATCTTAATTCTGCGTGCTGGGTCTTTGAGTTTCAATTCCTCAGAGCTGGATTTCACATCTCTGGGTCGTAGCTTCATCAATTCTTTTACTGATAACCCACATATCAGTAGTCGGCATACTACCATGTGGTCGAGCTTTGTTATGACCTTCAAATACTGCTTCATCTGCTCCGAAGTCAAATATGATGGCTCTTCTACTGGCTCGGCAATTTCAGGCGGTGCAGGTTCACCCACTACCGCCGTTTCAGGTTGCTTTGTCCTACCTTTTTTGGTTGTCATTTAATACCCCCCTTACTCGTATAACTTCGCAAACACGAAGCGGTCTTTCGTTACTGTGATTATAATGTCTACCTTCTGTCGTACCTTTAAGCCCTCTTTTTTTATGATAACGACCTGCCCATTGCTCAGTCTGGCTACGGGGTCGCCCTTATCACCAAATCCTGTGATTTCGACATCGTAATAGACATCCCCTTCCATCGGTTTTATCTTGTTTATGTTCGCCAAATCTATCCGCCTTTCCATCTTATATTGTGGTTTTTCTGTCATTTCAATCGCCTATCCAGTTCCTCTAACTTCTCTTTTCTCCACTGTTTAGAATGGTTATAGTCGTTTACGAGGGCAGTTGCAAACTCTTTGTCATGTCCCGATAGTCCCGATAAATCGAACTCACTGTCAACCTTCTTTATTACTCGTTTTTTGTGTATCGTTTTGTGTATCGGCATACCCCATTCTATCGTTACCCGCACGTGCTTTCCATTAAAGCCCAGCAGGTCTTTTTCGATGTTCGCAATGTTGATTGCCATACATGGCCGTCTAAGGACACCCACGATGACCTCATGCTCGCAATCCCGCCTTATCTTCTCTACGTCCACCTGACCTTCATACGTTATCGCTGGCATCATTTCATCTCCTACCCTATCTACACCATCCCATCTTCTCGAACATTGATTTTTTGTGCTTATCCGTGAACTTGGCATAGGTATTCATAACTTTTGGTGATACATTCATTGTTTGCCTTACCAACTGCTCTGGATAGCCTTCGTTGAGTAAGGAAACGCATAGGGTGTGACGAAAGCTCATAGGTGATAGGTCGGGCTTACCAGCACGTTCCCCAATATCTTTGATAAGGTTGAAGAAAAACTGCCTGGATACCCTACGTTTACGTTTTTTTATGTCGTTTATGTATTCGTCTATGTCGAAAGTCAACGACTTGTGAATAGGTATGGATGTGTATGCTTCCCGACCTTCTTTCTTTGTTCGATTCCATATTATCATACCTTCTTCGTGGTCTACACGAAGGTTATACTGCTCTGGCTTTGCTAAAATGGATACGTGCATCCCAGTGTAACGTAGTAAAAGTATGACAATTTCGTTTTCTCCCATCTCTCCATCATCAGAAGTGCGGTATTTACGCCGAGAAGATACTTTGTCTTTACGCACAGCGACCTGCCGTATGCTGTCGAACTCTGCATCGGTTAGCGGTGGTTTGGTGTTGCTCATACGTTCTACCTTCTCCTTACAAACTATGCAAGACCGTAAGACCAGCAATGCTTTGAAAGTATATATACTTTACCGATGTTAATGAAACCCCATTTTCTGTAAACTTTTTTTTCGGGGTATGCGATAGTATGCGATAGTAGTCGGTGGTATGCGGGTGGTAAGGGTGGTAGCGGTGATAGGAAAGGTTTGAGGTAACTGTGTCGTGTCGGCGTAAACGAGTGACGCAAACGTAGATAGGTAAACGGTCATTGACCGATTTTGCGATGTTAATGCGGGTGATAAGGGATTGTTTAGGGTTAGAGCACTTGTACGCACCTGTAAGGCACATTTCCCCTGGAGGGTGGGCTGTGCCTATGGTAAACGGTGTTTAGGGGGGTGTTTTGGGGTGAGCCAGCGTACAGGAGACGGTGTTTTTACTACTGTTTGCATACTCATCCCCCCCCGTTTTCATCTCTGAAATATTGCCGAAAATTGCAGCTTGGTCAGTTTGGTTTTGGATTATGTGTGGAAAACGGCAATAAATCGTGTGAGCGACCCGCCGATAGGGAAACATCGGTATGGCATAAAAACGAGCCAGCGTAGTGAAACATAGTGAAACAGCATGCACCAGGTTGCACCAGGTCTTAGTACCAAGACTTAGTACCCAGCAGGAAGTGGTGAGGGTAGTGTTAACTTGTTATTGTTATTGTTAACACCAATAACAAGAATTAAGCTATTCTGTTGTACCTGATTTTG
>Ga0315294_10000912_pt1 | contig 32134 bp, 27 predicted proteins | sample YL17G13_40_MG_FD_203626 | JGI IMG/M metagenome (GOLD analysis project Ga0315294, IMG submission 203626) | Sediment microbial communities from Yellowstone Lake, YNP, Wyoming, USA - YL17G13_40 | ecosystem: Environmental > Aquatic > Freshwater > Lake > Sediment | place: USA: Wyoming | collected...
AGTCTCGCTGATGAATGTGTCCATGTCCGGCCTCCGCGTGTCGTTACGGTCCACTGCCTTGGTTCCCCGGCGCTGTCACGGGGGTCGGCAGGCTCGAAAGCGTGAAGTAGGTTCCGCTGTACAGCGTCGAGGCGTCAGAGGGCAGCGTGAAGCCGCCGAACGCGCCGCGCTGAGGCGGCGTCGTCCCAGGCGCGAAACCAGACTGGACCGGCGGAGTTCCAGCCGGCAGCGTGGGTTTCGCGGACGCAGAACCCGCCGGCGCGTGGGTTCGCCCGGGCATGCCAGTCAGTCCCTTGCCCACACCAGAGCCGTTGCCGGTCTGCTGCAGATACAGGACGGACATGTAGGTGGTCCAGTCTGCGTCTGTGACCGCCATTGGTTGGGCAACGTCGGTGTGTAGAACCCATGCAGCCCACCACTCCAGCCCGTGCTGCGCGATGACAAGGCTCGTCGAAGCGTCTGAGACCTGTGTCTGCAGAGACTGCACTTCCGCATAGGACGCCTCGGCGATGCTGGGCGAGGAAACCGACTGAACAAGCGAGGGCACAGCCATGAGCACGATGGCGAGCGTGACGGCGGTGAGCGCAGAGCGTGTGATGACCGTTCCGCCACGTGCAAACACGAAGCCGACGAGGATGACGGCCGGGGCGAAGGTCATCAGACTGAAGCGCGACGACAGGTCCTGGCTCAGCAAAGGAGAGCTGAGAAACAGAGTGAGCAGCGCGGCTGCAATCACCAGGGCCCTCTCCCATGGCTGAACATCGCGACGCCGCCACAGTAGCACTGCGACCGCACACACTGCCAGACCTCCAAAGAACAGGACTGACTCCAGGCTGCTCGCCCCCGAGAAGCCCCGTCCGCCTCGCATGATGCTTGTGGCATTGCTGAAGTTGAACAGCGACAGCGGCATCTTGAGGTAGGTGACCAGCTTGGCGATGCGAGAGGAGTCTCCCAGCACTGTCAGCAGCCCAAGTAGCCCGGCGATGCCGACAGCCCCACTGCCGATGACCAGCAATGCGCGAGCAGGCCTGTGAGTGACAAATAGTGCCCATGCGATGCCTGTCACGACTACCAGCACAAGGGTGACGCCAAAGGCGCCGATGTGGGTGACGCTGACCAGCCCAAGAAACACACCTGCCAGCGCCACGTATCGCCACAATTTCCTGGCCAGACCCCGCTGCAGGAAGAAGGCACACCATAGGACCAGAACCATGCCAAATGCGTTCTTCTGGTACGTACCGATCATGCTCAACGGTCCGGACGAGAGAGCGGCCAGGACGCCAGCGGCGATGCCGACCCAGACCGAACGCCTGCTGCCCGGCCAGCGAACGGCAAGCAGAAATGCCGGGACTGCTGCCAGGGCAGGCACGATGCTGTCGAACAGCTTGGATGCCAGCACGATGGCAGGTTCCAGATCGAGCCTGCCGAGTGCCCCTATGAGCAGGGACAATCCCGCCTGTAGCCAGAAGACCAGCGCCATGTCGTGCTCACCCAGATGTCCCTTTTCGATGACGGCGCGCACCTGGACTAGGTAGTAGGCTCCATTGTTCCCGGGCATGAGGCTCGTGCCGAACAGCACAGATGCGCGCACGGCAATCGGCGCGAGCACAACCACAGCCAGGGCCACGGGTGCCAGCATCCGCCGGCGTTGTGTCATATGCTCCTCGCTCACTGCTTCCTCCAGGGCTGATAGCTCTTCACATGGTAGTACGCCAGTCGGCACCCGTCCGTACGCACAACGGTGAAGGAACGGCGACCAAGGTGCGTGCTACAATGAACAAATGCATATGCGAAGACGGACTGCATGGGGAAGGACGGGACTGGTCGCGGCGTTGATGGTCGTCGCTGTCCTGACTCTTCCCGTGCAGGGTGTGCAGGCACCCACATTCCCGCCGAACGGGATAGCCATTCCCGCGCGGCCGACAGCGTTGCAGCGAGCCGCTATCACCCTGCGTGAGACGTATCATCTTCCTGCCGTCGAACTATGTGTCATTGACGCAGACGGGATCGTCGAGGCCGCTTCCGGTGGAGTCCGCAAAGCTGAGGGGACAGCTGCGGTTGAGGAATCCGACCTGTTTCATCTCGGCTCGATGACCAAAGCGATGACGGCCACGATGGTGTCGACACTGATCCAGGAGGGAAAGCTCAGCTGGGACATGACGATGACTCAGGCGTTCCCTGCGATTGCGTCCGTCATGGATTCACGATACAGCGGCGTGACGCTGGAGCAGTTGCTGACCCACACGTCGGGGCTGCCATGCTACACGACGGATGAGGAGTGGGCAAGCATTCCCCCGTTCACGGGGACGCCCGCGCAGCAGCGGCAGGCATTTGCACGCATGCTTCTGACGAGGCCGCCCATCGGCCCGGCAGGTATCTATCGGTACTCCAATGCAGGATACGCTGTGGCCGCTGCGATCGCCGAGCGGGTGACGGGCAAGACATGGGAGCAACTGATGCAGCAGCGTGTGTTCGGTCCGCTGAAGATACGGGCCGCGTATGGCTGGCCGCTCCTGTCCGGTGACGGCGAGCCCTGGGGTCACCGCATCAAGAACGGCGTGGTCACGCCGCACGACCCGTCGGACCACTACAGGGTGCCCACTGTCCTCGCCCCGGCGGGCGACGTCAGCATGTCCATCCTGGACTACAGTGTGTTTGCCCGGCTGCACCTGGCGGGTCTGCAGAACATCGACTGGAGCGTGCTGTCGGCCGCGGACATCCAGCGTCTCCACCAGCCGGCCCTGGCGTACAGCTGTGGATGGCACGAGGAGCTGATCGATGGTGTGCCGACGAGCTGGCACAGGGGGACCTGTGATACGTTCGACACGTTCGTGCTGCTGCAGCCCTCACGGGACATCGGCGTGATCGTCTTCACCAACGCCGACGGTGACAATAGCGCAGCGGGTGCGCTGTTTGCCGAGATGCCCAAGTTCGCGGCGCTCTACGGGAGATGGTAAAGCTCTGTCATCTGTTGTGCCGGGGCAGCCGCCTGTCCGAAATCGCTGATCCGTCAGGCCCCGTTATCAGTTTCTGGTGACTCCTGTTCAGTGCGGTGGCGGTTCTGCAGGTAGTGCAGCAGCACGGCGACGTCGGCGGGGCGCACGCCGCTGAGGCGGGACGCCTGGCCCAGCGTCTGCGGCTTTGCCTCCACCATGCGGTCGCGTCCTTCCTTGGACAGGGAGGGCACCAGCGTGAAGTCGACCTCCTGGGGGATCGCATATCCCTCGAGCTGCGACAGGTCGCGGACCTTTGCCTCCTGGCGCACAATGTACCCCTCGTACTTGATCTCCGTCTCCAGCTCCTCCAGCAGTTCGTCGTCGACGCCTGCCAGGTCGGGGGCCAGGGCGACCAGGTCCTTCTTCCAGAAGTCCTGGCGTTTCAGTAGCGTGGCAAGCGACGTTGGCGTCTTGATGGGACCGGCGCCGAGGTTGGCGAGTCTCCCCAGCGTCGGGCCGTCCGGGTTCAGCATACGAGCCCGCAGGACCTCCTTGAGGCGGTCCAGTTCCTGCTGCTTGTGCACGACACACTGGTAGGCGGCATCGTCGATGATACCCAGCTCGTGGGCCAGAGGCGTCAGGCGCAGGTCGGCATTGTCCTCCCGCAGGATGAGGCGGTACTCGCAGTGACTGGGCGTGATGCGGTACGGTTCGATGAGCTCCTTGGTCGTGAGGTCGTCGACGAGCACGCCCAGGTAGCCATCCGAGCGCCGCAGGACGAAGGGATCACGCCCCCTGACCTTCTGAGCGGCATTGATGCCCGCGATGATACCCTGACCGGCCGCCTCGTCGTACCCGGTCGTGCCGTTGATCTGGCCGGCCAGGAACAGACCCTCGACGCGCCTCGTCTCCAGCGTCAGTCTCAGTTCCTGCGGGTTGACGTAGTCGTAGGCGATTGCGTAGGCCGGGCGCATGATCTCCACGTGTTCCATGCCGGGGATGGTGCGCAGGATCTCCTCCTGCATCGGCAGGGGAACACTCATGTACATGCCCTGTACGTACATCTCGTTGGTGCCCCTGCCTTCCTGCTCGAGGAATAGCTGGTGCCGCGTCTTGTCTGGGTACCAGCGTACTTTCTCCTCGATGCTGGGACAGGTGCGCGGGCCGACGTGTACCATGAGCCCCATGACGGATGGCGACAACTGCATGTACTTGCGCGTGACCTCGATGGTCTGGGGGTTGGTCCAGTTGAGGTAGCTGGGCAGCTGGTGCTCCCAGACGCGCGGTTTGCTGCGGAAGGACCAGTGCAGGGGGAACCTGTCACCCTCCTCGAGCACGAATTTGCTCAGGTCCACGCTTCGCTTGTCGATGCGCGGCGTCGTGCCCGTATTGAAGCGCTGGACGTCGAAGCCAAGCTCCTTCAGTGAGTCGCTGAGCCCACTGCTCGCGAAGTCCCAGGCCCGTCCGGCGGGGATGGCGATGTCGCTGATGTGGATGACGCCGCCCAGGTACGTGCCCGTCGTCAGGATGACGGTGTCGGCCTCATAGCGGACGCGATAATTGGTGACCACGCCCGCGACATGACCGGACTGCGTCAGCAGGCGCTCCACGCGTTCCTGCTTGAGCGTCAGGTTTGGCTGGTTCTCCAGCACCTGTTTCATGCTGGTGCTGTATTGCCATTTGTCGCACTGGGTCCGTACACTCTGCACCGCGCGCCCCTTGGAGGTGTTGAGCAGCTTGATCTGGGTCAGTGCCCGCTCGGCGTTGAGTCCCATCTCGCCGCCCAGGGCATCGACCTCGCGCACAACCTGTGCCTTGCCAGGGCCGCCGATGGCCGGGTTGCACGGCATCCAGGCGATGGCGTCCATCGAACCTGTAAGAACAAGCACCTTGAGTCCAGCGCGCGCGGTGACGAGAGCGGCCTCGCACCCGGCGTGTCCGGCCCCGACGACGATGCAGTCGTACCTGCCGCCTCCGCTGAACTCAGTCTGTCCATGCTGGTCCTGTTCGCTCATCGGCTCATCCCCTGTCATGGTATAGTCATAGCATACCATGGGTTGCAAAGGTGGTACGCTCCAGTCCGTCATACCCACGAAAGCGGGAATCCAGTCTTATGTCGAGAAGTGCGCGGTTCCGGCCTGGCCTCTACGCGAAAGGCAGCGATGCCGGCACTCAAGGGTCTAGAAAGCCGCGGAGAAAGTGCCCAACATGATCGGGAGATCCATCCCGGCATGGAACAGGACAGAACCCCACAGGCTGTCGGTCTTCTGCATGATATAGCCCCATGCCAGCGCGAGTGGTGGAAGGGAGGCCAGGAACTTCAGCACGTTCGGTGTGTACTGCACTCCGGTGTGTGACAATGTGAACAGAACGGCTATCAGGACGTTGGACGTCCAGGGGCCGAAGAACGCCTCCAGCTTGCGCAGGAACAGCCCGCGGAAGAGAAGCTCCTCGTTGGCAGCATTGGCCAGAACGAAAATCAGGAGCCAGGGTGTCCACGGCAGGATTCTCGCCAGGCTCAGGTTGTTCCCGTAGAACATCCAGCGTGCTAGCGGGATTGACGCAGCGGCCGCGACGACGAAGGCGATGAGCCCGATGGCAAGGCCTCGCCTGAGATTGCCCTTGTGGATATAGACCGAGCCCATGGTTCCACCAGACACTCTGGTGAGGAGGAGGATCATCGCGATGATGAAGACACCATTCTTCAGCTTCAGGAATGCATTGCCGGCGGGCGTGTTGAAGTCTACCCTGGCGGAGTCGAGCATCCAGTAGCTCGTATACAGATCGAGAGAAGTCGCAAAGCATGCGATGAAGAAGGCAAACAGCAACGACCAGTATGCTCGAAGCGATGCGCTTCTGCGAGCCAGCAGCGTCGTCGCCAGGAGGATCAGGGTCACACCCACCCTGACATAGGGATCGATGTCACGGGGAAGCATCGGCACGTAGTTGCTCAACACGACGAAGACGATGAACCCAAGCGCAAGGACGCCGGCAGCCAGTACTGTCCGTCGCCTCCACGTTCCGATAGACGTGTGCTCACTCTGCATCATCAACCTCCTGGGCACTGGTTCTCTTGTTCCTATTATTTGCAAAACTCCGCCGCGACTGCGGGGAGGGGTTGGCAGTGTGACATTTGCGCAGGAACGGAACCGTCCCGAAAATGAGACAATTAGAAGACCGCTTCTCCAGAGTCTGTATGGAAGAGGTGCGTGCGGGTGACGTTTACGACCAGCTTGACCGTCTCGCCCTGCGCATACTCAACCGCACTGCTGGCTCGTACGACGACCGGGGCGCCGGCCAGGTTCGTGTGGATGAAGGTCTCGCTGCCCATCATTTCGACGAACGAGATCCTCGCATTGAACGTGGCGGCGACTTCGGGCATGTTGGATTGGCCGTCGACCAGCAGGTCCTCGGGCCGGACGCCCCACGCGTAGCTGCCCGCGGGCACGGACTTGGCGGCCTGCTGCTGGGCGACGGACAACTGTACGCGGTATCCCTCGATTTCCAGGGCGGGCGTCGGGGACAGGACCAGGTCGACGGGGAGGAAATTGGAGGGAGGAGTGCCGACGAACCCGGCGACGAACTTGTTGGTGGGATTATCGTACACCTGGCGCGGCTTGCCGACTTGGCGCAGGAACCCGTTTTCCATGACGGCCACGCGCGAACCAAGGGTCATGGCTTCGACCTGGTCATGGGTCACGTAGATCGTGGTAACACCCAGGGTCTGATGAAGCTTAATGAGCTCCTCGCGGGTCTGCACGCGCAACTTAGCGTCCAGGTTGGACAGTGGTTCGTCCATGAGGAAGACTTTGGGCTTGCGCACGATGGCACGGGCGAGAGCGACGCGCTGGCGCTGTCCGCCGGACAACTGCTTGGGGACGCGCTTGAGGTAGTCCTGCAGGCCCAGCATCTGAGCGGCGTTTGCAACGCGGTCGTTGATCTCCGCGGCGGGGATGTTGTGCAGCCTGAGGCCAAACGAGATGTTGTCGCGCACGGTCATATGCGGGTATAAGGCGTAGTTCTGAAACACCATGGCGATGTCGCGGGCGGCAGGCGGAACGTCGTTGACGACGTCGTCACCGATGATGACCTTCCCCTCGTCAGCCAGCTCGAGGCCGGCAATCATGCGGAGGGTCGTCGTCTTGCCACAGCCGGACGGGCCGAGCAGGACGAGGAACTCCTTGTCTTCGGCTTCAAGCGAGACGTTGTTGACGGCGAAGACCTTTCCATAGCGTTTTGTCACGTTCTGCAGAACAACCTTTGCCATTCCTGCCTCCGCTTGCGGATTTGTCTGGGTGCCAAGGAACCGCTTTCCCGCACGAGCTTCCGCGGGTCTCGGGAACAGTACACCCCTTGACTTAGCAGACCCTCCTATCTTAGTTAGTTTAGTCAGCGGCTGGCCGTTTGCAACAGAGATGGCTCCTCCGTCGTTCCGGCGAAGGCGGAAACGCACAGGCACGTGCAAGGCACAGGCCGACGCAACACGGCGACTTGTCGGACGCGGACATGAAGGTATACTACATAGCTTTACATGGGGCACGATGGACGTGCCCCTAGCTAGATTGCATGGAGGAAGCATGTCAGTCAAATTGACCTTCTACGGTGCGGTAAACGAGATAGGCGGGAGCAAGACCCTCTTGCAGTACAACGGCACGAACCTGTTTCTCGACTTTGGTAAGGACTTCTTTGGCGGTACGGACCACTTCAGCGATCGCCTGAAGCCGGCGACGTACCTGCAGATCCGCGACTATCTCCGGTTTGGCAATCTGCCGCCAATGGCGGGTCTCTATCCGCCAGCCCAGTCGCAGTTCCTTCAGCAGGAATTCGGCGCCACCCTCGATACGGGTAGGGTAGACGGCATCCTTCTGAGCCACGGGCACATCGACCATTTCGGGTTCCTGCCGCTGGTGGGTGTCAACGTCCCGTTGTACATGAGCGCCGAGACGCTCGAGGTTCTGCGGTTCTTCGACGAAACGGGCGAGTTCGACCTCCGCATGGATCAGCGCTCTGTGACCGTGTTCGAGCACGATAAGGTCGTGCACATTGGGAACTGCGAAGTCCTGCCTGTTCGCAGCGACCACGATATCATGGGCATCCTCGGGTTCATCGTGCGGTGCGGGGCCACGTCGATCATCTATACAGGCGACTATCGTCTGCACGGCAAACATCCGGAGCGGGTGCGCACCTTCGTCGAGCTGATGCGCCAGGAGAAGCAGCATTTCAAGACGGTTCTTCTCACAGAGGGGACCAGACTCGGGTTCGGGAGTATCGACCAGCTGACCGAGAATGAGATCCAGGAGCTTGCCACGAGGGCAGTCGGCACGGCTCCCGGTCTTGTGCTGACCAACTACTACGTTCTCGACACGGATCGTGTCAAGGTGTTCCTGCGTGTCGCAGAGAAGACGGGACGGACAATGGTCCTGCAACCGCAGCATATGCTGATAGCCCGAAAGTTCGCCCGTTTCGACAGCGAGCTCGAGCGGCTCATGAAGAACGCGCAAGTGTACTTGGCCAGGCGTGGTTCGGGCAAGTATCTGGCACCCGACTATCGGCTGTTCGAGCAGGAGTACTTGTTGACTGCGCTACGCGCGGCAGACATCGCCGCGGAACCCGCCAAGTATATGCTGCAACTCGATTTTTCCGACCTTGGCGAGCTGGTGGAGATCAACCCAGCCCCGCATACCGTTTTCATCCAGTCCGGCGGCGAACCTCTCGGGCAGTACGATCCGAACTATACTGTTCTCATGAAGTGGGTCAAGGATTTCAGGATGGACTTCTACCGCATCGCTACCCCCGGGCATGCGAGTGAACTCGATATCAAGGATCTGGTCATGCGGGCGGACCCCAGCGTTCTGGTGCCTATGCATTCCAAGGCGCCCGAGGCACTGAACGGGTACATCAAGGACACGATTGCACTGCGGAAAGGCGTGACGTACGAGTTCTAAGGAGCTGACATGAGCGCAACCAGAAAGAGTCGACGCATACGGATCCTGCTCACCAACGACGACGGCATCTTTGCCAACGGCATCAACGCTGTTGGGGCGGCACTGGCAGCAACGTACGACGTAACAGTCGTCGCCCCGGAGGGCAACCAGAGCGGTTCCAGCCATTCTCTCACGCTGGGCGACATCCTGCCGATCCGCGAGGTGACGATGCCGTGCGGTCTGAAGGGTTTTTCCCTACGCGGAACTCCTACCGACTGTGTCCTGGTGGCTCTGCTCGATGTGATGAAGGACAACCCGCCGGACATCGTGGTCAGCGGGTGCAATCATGGACCGAACGTCGGGGTGGACGTTCTCTACAGCGGGACCGTCAGTGCTGCTCTCGAAGGGCTCCGCCAGGGGCATCCGTCCATCGCGGTCAGCCTGGATATGGTGCACGGCGTGCAGCCCCACCATTTCGAGACGGCGGCGGCCGTGCTCATGGAAGTCCTTGCTGAACCGGCGTTCTATGCCGATCTGGTCAAAGCACCGGCCATCCTCAACGTCAACGTTCCCAACGTCCCCTTGAGCAGCGTCCAGGGGGTCATGATCACCAAACAGGGCTTCAGGGTCTATGAGAACTTCGTGGAGAAGCAGTTCAGCCCGCGCGGTCGTGCCTACTACTGGATTGCTGGCAACTCGGGTCCCCATGATGCCAAGCCCGGCAGCGACGGCTATGCACTTATCAACGACTATGTCTCTGTAACGCCGATCAATCTCGACCTGACGTGCGATGAGCTGCTGAAGCCGCTTGAGGCCCGCAAGGGTTTGGTGGACAAGCGGCTGGCTGTTGTCACCGGTGCGCGCGGGACCTTCGGCAGGCCGGCGGCCCCGGCTGTCGGCACCACGCGAAATGTGAAGGCTCCTGTGGCAGCCACCAGCCCGAAGAGTGCTTCAAAAGCCCCTCCCGCTCCTGCGAGAGCCGCTTCGCACCACGACGGGTCTGGTTCTGGAGTGAAGGCTGTGAGCGCCACGGGGGTCAAGAAGAAGCTGAAACGTTGACGCAGAGCCTCTTTCGGATGCTCACACAGTGTGGGTGACAAGCGGGGTCGATGCTATTGACAAGAAGATCGACCTCACTATAGTTTGTGCGAAGTTAACTTTCTTTATGGGAGACAACTGCGTGAACACAGATACAAGAATGGTTCTTTCGTACGAAGACCACGAGTCTGTCGACGAACCACCCCCAAGCCGCAAGCGGCATAGACGGGGGCTGTGCGCACATTCCCTTTCTACTGGTAACAGCCTTTCAGCACTGATTCTCCCCGCTGATGAGCGGCGGCTCCAGTCGTTGTCTACGCTCCTCGGCGATGGTCGGGCTGGATAGTCATGAGCAAAACCTTACTCATCACCCATCCAACAACGAGGAGAACGTATCATGCGTATAGGCATTACCTACAATCTGTCTACTGAAGCTGCAGCCGCCGAAGGAATCCCATCCGACAGGGCGGACGAGTTTGATTCCCTGGAGACGGTTCAGAATATCGAGAAAGGCATTATCGCAGCTGGGCACGAACCTGTGCGGCTGGGATTTGGGCTGGACGCCATCGCGCGCCTGAAACGGCAGCCGGTCGACCTGGTCTTCAACATCGCCGAGGGACTGTACGGCCGCGCCCGTGAGTCGCAGATGCCCGCCATTCTCGACATGATGGGGATCCCGTACACCTTCTCTGACACTCTAGCCCTGTCCCTGGCGCTCGACAAGACAATGACCAAACAAGTCCTGATGCAGGAAGGCATCAACACGCCGGCCTTCTGGTCCGTGGACAATCCTGTTCAGGTTGAGGCTATCATCCAGACTGGTGCCCCCAAGTATCCGTTGTTCGTCAAGCTATCCCGCGAGGGCTCCAGCATGGGCATCAACGACAACTCCCGGGTCACGTGCGACGACGAGCTCCGTAACCAGGTGGGTGCGCTGCTGGCAGCATATCCCGGCTCAAGCATCCTCATCGAGGAGTTTCTGCCTGGCCGCGAAGTTACCGTGGGCGTCATCGGCAACCGGGAGCCTGAGGTTCTGGGTGTGATGTCGTTCAAGCTGCTGAGCGGGACCGAGAAGGATTTCTTCTACACGCCGGAGATCAAGCACAACTGGGAGAAGTACCTCGTTCCCGAGTGCCCGGCTGACCTCACTGCCGACGAATACCACAAGGTGCGCGACCTGGCCGTGAGTGTCTTCAAGGCACTGCATTGTCGCGACTGCGCCCGTATCGACATGCGATTCGACGCAAACGGCGAGCCATCGTTCATGGAGATCAACCCGCTGGCCGGTCTGACCAAGGGCAAGAGCGATATCCCCGTCATGGCCGAACTGATGGGACTCTCCTACGAGGACCTTATCAGCCGCATCATTCAGGCTGCCGTCGAACGTATCGACGCGGAACGGCCCGAGACCACGATGGTTACCGAGGCTCAGCGCGAGACCGTCTGACCTTCTGGAATTTCAGCCCAACATTGATGGACGCCGGCCGGAGCCGGCGTCCATCTCGCTTCATGTGGTGCGACCCTGGGCAAGCCGGCAGCAGGGGTCGGGCCGTTGGCCCGGTCTTTCCATAGCTGACGGGAGAGCTACACTGAATATGTCGCAGTGCTGCCAGCCCAATCAAGCGCTGCCGACAGGAGTGTGCATGCAGTGAGTAGTTTTCCGCGCGTCGTCGTCGACCTCGATTGTCTGAGCGACAATGCCGCCAAGGTCCGCTCACTCTGTCAGGAGCACGGACTTGGTGTCGTGGCCGTCACCAAAGGTGTCACGTCGGACGCCGAGATCGTTCAGGCGTTCATGCGCGGCGGCATTCACAGCATCGGCGACTCGCGCGTCCACGACTTTCTCAGTCTGCGTCAGGAGGAGTTCGGCGTCCTTGAATTGACGCTCCTCAGGCAGCCTCCGCGCTCACAGATCCATCTGGTTCCACATATCACCGACCGCGCATTCATGTCGGAGCTGAGTGCCATGGAGGCGCTGGGTGAGGCTGCTCTGGCCAAGGGAACGACCTGTGACGTCCTGACGGTGGTCGAAATGGGGGACCGTCGCGACGGCGTGCCGATGTCAGAACTGTCCTCCTTCGTCCTGGCCGCATCGAGGATTATGGGTGTCGACGTCGTGGGCCTGGCGGCGAACGTGGGATGCATCACCGGGATTCTTCCCACCGCCGAGAACCAGGAGCTGTTCGGTGCATCAGCCGCGCGCGTTCGTCGCGAGACAGGGCTACCCCTGCAGATTGTCTCGACCGGTGGAACGGTAGCCCTCGACCTGATCGAGCATGGCCTGCTGTCACCGTCGGTGACCGAGCTGCGAGCCGGCGAGGCGTTGCTGCTGGGTGTCAGCACGACGGACTCACGTGTCATCCCCTGGCTGCGCCAGGACGCGTTTTTACTAGAGGCCGAGGTCATCGAGGTGCGGGAGAAGCCCAGTGCGCCTGATGGGCCGGTGGGCCTGGACGCGGAAGGCCGGCAACCCCATGTCGTGGACCGTGGTGTCCGCAAGCGCGCCGTGGTGGCGCTGGGATACACCGACACGGACCCGGGCGCTCTGATACCTCTGGACGACGGTGTGACGATAGCCGGCAGTTCCAGCGATCATATGGTCCTCGACGTGACAGAGGCCGAGTACGACTTCTGCGAAGGCGACGTCGTGCATTTCAGGATGAAGTACGCAGCACTGCTGCACTCCATGCTGTCACCGTACGTGGCCCGGGAGTATCGCCGGACTCAGAACGCGGTTGTCGAGATGCTGACCCGGGAGGGTCGATTGACACAGGCACGTCAGACTAGTACAGAGGGCGGTGGGTGAGGAAAAGGGTTTCCATGAAGATGTTTCCAGAGCTGGCAAGTTCACTGGACGCTGTGCATTGCGTCTACACCGGGGCATGAGAGCACAGTGGAGAGGGGAGACGGGATGAAGGATTGGAGCTGGACAACGATGGTGGAGCTGCCGGCCGACCAGGCATGGCAGGAGCCTGATGCTTCCTGTATTCCCGGGAGCTGCCCGTGTTCGTGCCTTCGGAGCATGGTGCGCGTGGTGGATGCAGTCTCGACCGAGCAGGCCGTGCTGGAGGCTCAGGCGGCTCTTGGCGACGTGACCGGCAGGGTGCTCCTCTCTGTCTACCGCTGGGTGGCGGCCGAGAACCTGCTGGACTTGGTGGCGACAGGACATGATCCCGGCGACACGCTTGCGCGCGTCAGAGTGCCGATTGCGCCAGCCTCCATGCTGGCCGCCGTGCTGACCGATAGCGTGGTCCGCTGGGCGACGGCGGACGAGGGCGACGTGTCCGTGGTCGGCGTGGCAGCGCTCCGCGACCGGGGGCAGACCAGTGGACTGGTGGTCGCCGAGTTCGCACGTGACGGTTCGCGCGCAGGCAAGCCGTGTGCGGTTTGCCTGCGCTGCGTGGCCTCCGTCATGAGTGTGGTCATCCTTAGGGCAAGGGTCGATGAAGTACAGGGGAGTCTGCTGTCGTTGGCCCGCTATCGCAGCGTGGCGGAGCTGTCCGTGCAGGTGACCCACGACTTCAACAACATGATGCAGGGAGTACTCGGCAACGCGGCGCTGGCCAAGATGGATGTACCCGAAGATAGTCCCGTCACCGGGTTGCTGGCTGCTATCGAGGAGTCCGCCACGCGGGCCTCAGTTCTGGCGCGCAAGCTGCTGAACTTCGCGCGCGATAGCGCCAGAGGCGGGGCAACATGCGACGCGGTCAAGGCGGCCTCGGATGCACTCGACCTGGCCGGGACGCTGTATCTCAAGGGAGTCACAGTCACAAAGGAGCTGCCTGGACATGCCGTTCCCGTGCGCATGACCGAGAACGACCTGCAGAACGCACTGCTCTTGCTCATCAGATCCGATGTCCTTCGGCTCAGGCCGGTCACGAGCGCCCAGTTGAGCATCGCCGGTGATCCGACGAGGGAACGCGCAGAGATTCGACTGGAGCTCCACGGCGTTACCCAGGCGATCAGCAGCGAGGACGGCACGGAGGCAGAACTGCTGGCGTCGGCGGCGCAGGCGGTGGCAACCAGGAGCGGAGCGTCGCTTGACGTCACGTCTGCCCCGGGAGTCATCAGTATTGTCCTGACGGTGGCAAAAGAGGTGGCGCGGCAGTTTTCGTCCCGCTCTGGCGTTACGCCGCTGGCTCAGGGGATGGACCTCAGGGGGACGCGCGTGCTGGTCGTCGGCAAGCCGTCACCGCTGGTCATGCTGCTCGGCGCGACAGGGTGTACAGCGCAGGCGGCGTTGACCTGGGAGGACGCTCGGCGGGATGTGGCGCACTTCGCTCCGCGCCTAGTTCTAGCCGTCATCGGCGACAGCTCCGACCTGGATGCGGCGGCGGAAGGCCGCGGGCGTCTGGGTCTGCCAGTCATTGTCATTTGTCAACATGGCGTCGGCTGTCCTGCCGATAAGGCATCATCCATCGACGGCGTCCTGGGGCTGCCTCTCGACCTCGACGATCTGCGTCGTATGCTCACTCGCGTCCTTCGCTGACCAATAGTGAATCCCTTGGTGCCTGGCGCAAAATTGATTCACTATTGATGACAGAATGTCCGTCAGATGAGTCCGAGTGCCTTGAGCCCGTCCTGGTACTTGGATGAGGCGCGGCGGGGGACGACGGCGAAGAACGTCTCGAACACGCGCATCAGGTCCTGAAGACCCTCGACCGAACCGGCTTTCTGTTCGATCTCCAGTTCTGTTGCGTCTGCCTTGTGACTGGGCTTGCGGGGGGAGCTGAATACTACGGTGTCACATGCAATCTCGTACGCGCGTTCGCCCTCATGGAGGACGTAGTGCAGGGAGCGCCTGTCCATTGATCGCAGGGAAGCAGACAGGGTCACGTCCTGCAACAGTCCCACTGACGAGGGCATCAGGCGTACGATGTCCTTGACGCTTGGCAGCGATTTCTCCGAAAACCCTTGGGCGTCGGCCTCGTCCTCGGGACGCTCCTGCACCAGCCTGTCCGGCGAGGTCGACGGACCCTTGAGAGAGAGAAGAACCCTGCCCTGCATGATGCGCAGGCGCAGGGCGTGGTGGCTGTAGAACAGGCTCAGTTCGGGGGTGTCGAGGTAGATGGTCAGGATGTCGATGGTTCCAGCGTGCTCGAGCGCGAAGTTTCCAATGTGGTCCATGGCATTCAGGCGGCGAAACAGTGCCTGGTCCAGAACCTGATACTTGACTTCGCGCTCTATGCTCACCTTATCCCTTCAAAAGCTCTGCCATGGCGTACGCATAGATGCGCGTCGCCTTGAGCAGGGAATCGACATCAATAAACTCGTCCGGAGCGTGCTCAGTCATCGGCTGACCGGGGAACAGTGGCCCAAAGGCCACTGCGCCGGGGATGAGCCGCGCGTATGTGCCACCACCGATGGCAAAGCACTTTGCTTCCGTGCCCGCATACTCTGTGTACGCTTTCTGGAGTGTCTGGATCAGTGGCGTGCCGGGGTCGACGTAGTGTGGCGTGCTGTCAGACATGACCGTGAACTCGATCTTGGTCCCCAGCAACTTCTCGACGAACTGGTCGGTGACCTGTTTGCTTGTGACCTTGATGGGATACCGGATGTTGATGACCGCGGTGCTGTCGTCATGGTCGATATGCAGGGTGCCCAAGTTGAGCGTGAGGATGCCCGAGACTTCATCAGCAAAGTCGACGCCCACACGATGTCCGGTCCACTCGGTACCGATCTCGCGTGCAAGGAACTGCAGGGACTCGTCGTCCTCGAGACAGTGCACGACGTCCAGTACCTGCAGCAGCTTGCCGATGGCGTTGCGGCCCTTCTCGGGAGTAGACGCATGGGCAGGCATGCCTTCCACGTCAAGCTTCAGCTCGCCGTTTGCGAGCGTCGTCGATACCGAGAATTCGTCGTTGGGCAGGCGCTCGATCAAGCCTTGCAGGCGCTGCAGCTTGTCATGATCCGTGATCAGGACTGCCTCAGCGTGCTGCGGTACGACGTTGGAACGCGTCCCACCTTCGGCGTGACGCAGGATGCCTCCGTGCGTGCCATGACCGACCAGCCGCAGGTTGAGGATACCTTTCTCGCCGTTGACGATGGGGAACTCAGCATCCGGGCTGAATCCGGCCTCGGGGATGCCATACTTCTTGAAGTAGTAGTCAAAGTCAGCCCATCCGGACTCTTCGTCAGTGCCAAACAGGAGCATGATAGCGTTCCTGGGCTCGATGTGCTGCGCTTGCAGCGCCGCACGAGCGGCAGCCAGCGCAAAGATGGAGGCAATGGCGGGTCCTTTGTCGTCTGTGGAGCCGCGGCCATACAGCCGGCCGTCCTTGATGGTCCCGGCGAAGGGGGGGACAGTCCAGCCTGTGCCTTCTGGCACGACGTCGACATGGGTAAGGACGGCATATTGTGTGCCGTCGCCGCCCCAGCGGACACGACCGACATAATTCTCCATGTTCTCGGCTGTAAACCGTCGTCCTTCGGCGGTCTTGAGGACGAACTCGAGAGCACGGCCAACCTCTTTGCCAAACGGTGCGTGCGAGTTGGCCGTCGCTGGGTCTTTGACCGACGGGATAGCTATGGCGCCGGACAGCGCCACCATCATCTCGTTCTCGTGTTCGTTGAGATAGTTGTCGATAGCCTTCTTCATGCAATTCCCCCTTTACCTGAATATCAGGAGTCCGAGTCCGCCGGCTGCAAGCAACACCAGGAACAGGTTGAGCTTCTTCCCATACTTCAGTATAAGCAAAAGGATGCCGAGTGCTGCGACATATCCCCACCACGCGGGGATGCCGCCCCTGGCGATGGAGTAGACCGCGTACGTGAGCAGGGCGAGTACGACGGGTTGAAGGCCGTCGAGAAATGCCGAGACCCAGCGGTTTGTGCGGAACGTGTGTGCGACGGTCGCGATGACGAGGATGATGATGAACGAGGGGAGGATGACACCCAGCGAGGTGACTAGCGCGCCGGTGAGACCGCGCAGCTTGTACCCCACAAAAGTCGCCATGTTGATGGCGACGGGGCCGGGAGTGATTTCGCTGATGGCGACGAAGTCCAGAAACTCCTTCATGGAAATCCAGGCCAGATTGATGACCAGGTCTTTTTGCAGCAGCGGGATCATGGCCTGTCCACCACCGAACGTGAACACCCCTATCTTGAAAAAAACGCCAAACAATGCCAAGAAGCTGATCATGACGCCCTCTTTGTGGCCGCCGCCTCGTGTGGTTTGAATGCCTCGAGGGCAAGGCCGACCAGACCACCACCAAGAATGAGCCAGACGGGACTGACCTGGTGGACGAAGAACAGGACGCCTAGCGAACCTGCACAGACGACGGCGGAAACAATCGTCCATTTCTGCCGTTTGCCCAGGTCAAGGACGATGATGGCTATCTGTGCAACGACGCCCACGATGACGCCGGCAAAGAACCGCTGGACCCAGACGTTGTCCTTGAAGCCAGGGAAGAAGACGGCGATCATGATGATGACAGCCACGGCCGGGATACTGACGCCCAGTGTGGCAAGGACGGACCCCAGGACACCGCCTTGCGTGTAGCCGACAAACGTCGCCATGTTGACGGCAATCGGGCCGGGCGTGACCTGGCTGATGGCCAGCATGTCATAAAACTCCTCGTCCTTGAGCCAGCGATACTGGTCGACGAGATAGCGCTTCATCATGAGGATCATGGCGTAGCCGCCTCCGATGGTAAACGACCCGATGATGAAGAAGGTCCAGAACAGCAGAAGCTGTTTTCTGACTGACGCATGACCGGCTGTGTAGGTGATGACCTTCTTCTGTTCCATTCATTCCTCCGGAGTCACGAAAGGGGCAGCACACGGCTGCCCCCCAGATTCTTATGTCGTGTGGGCCAGTCCCTGTAACTACGCGTTCAGCAGGGCGATGCAGCAGACGTCGCGGATGTCCTCGGCCGAACAGCCGCGGGATAGGTCGTTGGCCGGCTTGGCAAGACCCTGGGAGATAGGCCCGATAGCCTGAGCGCCCGCTAGCCGCTGGACCAGCTTGTAGCCGATATTGCCGGCGTTGAGCTCGGGGAAGATGAACACGTTTGCCTTGCCTGCAACCGGGCTGCCCGGAGCCTTGCGCGCAGCGACGGACGGCACGTACGCGGCATCGAACTGCAGTTCGCCGTCGAGCAGGAGCTCGGGTGCCTTCTGGTGAGCCAGTGCAGTCGCCTCACGGACTTTGGTGACCATATCGTGCTCGGCGGAGCCCTTGGTGCTGAAGGACAGCATCGCGACGGCGGGCTCGATGCCCGTCAGCGTCTTGTACGTCTTCGCGGTGGCAACCGCTACATCCGCCAGCTGTTCGACGGTGGGGTCAGGGATGACGGCGCAGTCACCAAATCCTAGCAACTTGCCGTCCTTAAGAACCATAAGGAACATGGAGCTGACCGTCTTGCCACCGGGAGCGGTGCCAACGATCTGCAGCGCGGGCCGCAGCATATCGCCGGTGCTGTGAACCGCGCCCGTGACCAGCGCGTGTGCCATGCCGGTTTCCAGCATGCAGGTGGCGAAGTAAATGGGGTCCACGGATAGCTCGGCAGCCTTCTCGGGCGTCATGCCCTTGGCCTTGCGCTTCTCATAGATAAGGGTGGCAAACTCGGCTGCCTTGGGCGACGTCTTCGGATCCACGATCTGCACCCCGGTCAGGTCGACGCCCAGGCGGGTCGCGTTTGCGCGGATGGATGTCTCGTCCTCGACCAGGATGACGTGGGCCAGTCCGCCGCCGACCAGCATCTGTGCCGCTTTCAGAGTGCGGTCTTCATTGCCCTCGGGCAGAATGACGGTGCGGTGAAGGGTCTTCGCCTTGGCCCGTATCTCTTCCAGTACACTCATGAGTTCCTCCCGCAAAGGTTGACTACGCCAACCATTGTACCACCGAGGCACTCAGCGTCCAACAGGACTGTGAAACGTCCCATGTCCAGCGGGATACGCGGTCATGTCAAGCCATGCCTGCCATAGGCATCGCTAATGGCATATGGATGGGCGACGCAGTGAGTGACATGAGGTATGCAGCAGGGTGGTGTCTTCGACCCCTGCAACCCTCTGCGGCGGGCACGGAGTATCATGCCAGCAGCCGCGTCAGGACCATGTAGGCTGCCGTTCCCGAGACGATGCTGAGGAGAGCGTTGTGCTTCCAGCGGTGGACGAGAACGACAATCGCCACGCCCGCGAGCGCCGGTACCCCGTAGGGTGCTGTACGCCACGCAATACCATTGAGCGAGTAGAAGACGAGAAGCCACAGAACAAGTGGCGGCAGAACAGTCTCGACAGGGGCAAGCCAGCGCGGTGGGTGGCTGCGGCTGAAGAACAGGAATGGCAGCAGGCGGCTTGTGAACGCAATGCTTGCCATGACGGCAAGGACCAGCAAGGGATCACGCATGGTCGGTGTGCCTTGCGAGAAGCAGCAGCATGCCTGCTCCCAAAGCGATGGAGACCGACAGAACAGCCGATGATGGAAGAATGAGGTGTCCGACCACAGTCGTTCCCAGGGCGACGGCAAGCGGAACCAGCGATCGGATTCTCTCGGTGTTTTCGACGGCCAGGACGACAAACAGGGCCGTCAGCGAGAACTCGATGCCGGCGATGGCGACGGGAACAGCTGTTCCCAGACGGGCGCCGATCAGCGTTCCAGCGACCCAGTACAGCTGATCAAGGATTGAGATGGTGACGTACAGCCGAGTTCTCGTGGAAGGATCCGGTTCGTCGATCGTCGTCAGCAGGGCGAAGGTCTCGTCCGTGATGGCGAAGATCAGGTATGGCTTGGTCCACCGTGAGCCGGAGAACTTTGTGAGGAGCGACAAACCGTAGAAGGAGTGGCGCAGGTTGAGCAGGCACGCCATGACGATGGCAGTTGCCATGGACATACCGGCTGCAGACAGTCCAAGGATGAAGAACTGGGTGGCTCCCGAGTAGACAAAGGTGCTCATGGCCACTGCATACCACCATGGATGTCCTGCCTGGGCTGCCACGAACCCGAATGCAATGCCGAGAGGGACATACCCCATCAGAACCGGGAGGGTATGACGTGCAGCCTGCTGGAAGACAGATCGGCTTTCCATGGGCGGATTGTACGGGATCGGCCACCGGTGTCAAGCCGCAAGGTGGGCCGCTACACCGTCCCTGTGAGTACCCGGATGAAGGCGATGATGACGCCCGTGACCCCCTCGCCACCCATGAAACCTGAAGCCGCAAGGGTCAGCTTCTCGTCCCACTTGGGGCGCGTGCGCGTGATGACAAACTTGACGAGCCCTCCCACACCTGCCGCGGCGGAGATGAAGAAGGGCAGGTACACGCCGATGCCGATGGTCATCACCGGAACGTTCAGCAAGTACAGGCCGAAGCCGGCGACCAGTCCGACGATGAAGGCTGACGGGTTGGGCAAACCGGACACCATAGCGGCGACGAACGACGCCTGGGGGGCGACCAGTTGCGTGCCGGGCCCCATCGCACCGTAGGCGCGGTGCAGGACGAACAGGACAGCCACTGCGACGAACGAGCCGGTGATACCACCCACGAACTCGCCGATGATCTGTGCCTTGGGGTCGGTATGCAGAACGTAGCCGGACTTGAAGTCCTGCAGCATGTCACCAGCCAGACCTGCGGCGCAGGCGACGACGCCTGCGATGAGAAAGGCCTCGGTCTGACCCGGCGCCATGAACAGCTTGACCAGCAGGAGGACCAGGACACCGAAGACCTCCATTGGGTCGATACCGGTCTGGCCCGTCAGCGTCGCCGCCATTGCCGTCGTGACATAGCAGCTGAGGATGGTGATAATGCTGGGCACGAGGCGCATCTCAGTGAATGCCGTGAGGGCAAATGCCACGAGCGCAAAGACCAGCGGGGTCCATCTCAGATCGAGGTCACCCTTCTCCCGCCCGATTCCCAGCATGGGACCAAAGATCTCTCGTGCCTTTGGGATGATCCCCTTGACCAGGACGCCGATGCCGCAACCCATCATCAGGCCGAATCCCAGGCTGTTCTTGAACGCGGTGGCCGCCGCCACGTCTGTGAACCAGTGCAGGGCGACGCCCACGGGAACGAGGAAGAACGTGGCGAAAGCGCCACCCAGCAGCCAAGTCCCCATGTACAGAGGCCCGATGATGTAGCCGATACCCACGGCCATGGGCGACAGCCAGATGCCGACGAAGATGTTGTGACCCGCCAGCCACGCGCTGCTGATAAGAGTAGGTATCTTGTGGAACCAGTCACGGACGGCGACAAACAGGGCGGCCAGCCCCAGGGTGGAGAAGACGACACGGGCCTTGGAGCCGCCTTCGTCTCCTGCCAGCAGTACCTCACTGGAGGCAACTCCCATCGGATACGGGAGCCTCTCTTTCTCGATGAAGTGGCGGCGGATGGTGTACGTGAAGATGCAGCCCAGGACTGTGCCGGCGAGAGCCACCATAACCAGTGAGAGGTAACTGACCTGCGCATCCTTGTTGACCATCCAGATGCCGGGGATCGTGAACGCCAGGCCTCCGGCGATGAGCGGTCCCGCCGACATGGCAGTATGTGTCACGTTGATCTCGTTCAGGTTGGTGCGCCGGAGCGCCGTGAGCACTGCCATCGAGAGGATAGCGACGAAGATGGTGGGCCACGGCAGGGCACCCATGCGCAACGCGGCATAGACAGAGCTGGCGGAGACGACAGCCGAGCCCAGCCCGCCGAGGATGAGACTGCGGATGGTCAACTGCTGACGAAACGATGTGGCGTACCCGAGTCTGGACGTCGAAGCACGTTGCTGTGATTCCATGACAAGCCTCCATGTGGGTTATCAGCGGCATCCTCGGCGCAACAATCGCGGCCGCTCCTCTGCGTCGAGGAGGCGGTGATGTCCCCTTGCGAAACCACAGGCATGGGTGGTCCGGCGAGTATTGTAGCACGGTTTCCTACAGGGAGGGTGTATACTGGTCGGCCAGAGGTCGGATGTCAGGAGCGCGAGGTGACAGGAACGGGTAACGTGATGCGGTTGGTGGCGGGAGCTTGTCGCCGATACCTCGCCGGACCCGACCGGGACTTTGTCCTGCGCCCAGTTGCCGGGTTCACGCCGCCTGCCGTCACGCGGGCGGGACTGTACCTGCACATCCCCTTCTGTCGGAGCCTGTGCTCCTACTGCCCGTACGACCGTATCGCATATGCCCCCGATCTGGCGGAACCGTATGCACAGGCGGTCCTCGTGGAACTCGCCAGGTACGTGGGCGGTGAGCAGAGAATTCAGGCATCGTCCCTCTACATTGGAGGCGGTACGCCCACGACCATGCTAAACCAGCTTGGGCGGATGCTGGAGGGCTTCCACGGGGCGTTCGACATCGCGGGGGAGGTTGCTCTGGAGACGACAGTCGGCGACATCACGCCAGCCGTCGTAACGCGTCTGCGCACCCTTGGCGTCGACGTCCTCAGCCTCGGCGTGCAGAGCTTTGACGACCGTCTCCTGCGAGCTATCGGCCGAACATACAGCGGTGAAGCGGCGCGCGAGGCAGTGAGCGTCGCGCAGGCTGCAGGGTTCCAGTCGCTAAACGTCGACCTGATGTTCTGCCTCCCCGGGCAGACAGTCCAGGATTTCCTGCACGACCTGGAACTCGTGACACAGCTGGGAGTGGACCAGGTGACCTGCTACCCCTTGTTCTCGTTCCCCTATTCGACGGCGGGGCGCTCGCAGGGCCTGCCCGAGCTGCGCATGCCGCCCACTCGTGAGCGGCGCGTCATGTATCACGCAATGCATACCTTGCTCGAGGGTCATGGCTATCGGCGCGTGTCGGTCTGGGGGTTCCAGAAGGGTCAGGGTCCGCGGTATTCCTCGGTCACACGAGACGAGTACCTCGGCTTTGGGGCGGGCTCCGGGTCGCACATCCAAGGGTTGTCCTGGTTCAACACTTTCTCTGTGTCAGAGTACACGGCGGCGTGTGCTGTGGGTCGTTCCCCGGTGGCGCTGTCCATGGCGTTTACGCCGGCCATGGAACGGTCGTTCTGGCTCTATTGGCGTCTGTACGACTCGAGCCTGGACATCGGGCAGCTGCGGGACCACTTTCGCGCTGATGCAGGCAAGCTGCGGCTGCTGCTGGCGAAGGCCCGACTGCTCGGTATGGTCCGCGAAGAGGCCGGCCGGCTATGGCTCACGGAACGCGGCGCGTTCTGGATCCACCTGCTGCAGAACGAGGTAGCCCTGCGGGCCGTCGACCGAATCTGGGGCGTCTGCCTGCACGATCCTTGGCCGGGAGAGATCCGTCTTTAGGAATCAACTGACTTGATGTCCATCTCGGCGCCGGCCAGATACGGTGCAGTGCCAGACCGCACCGGTGCCTGCACGGACTGGACTGGGCAGTGGCACTGCGACCTCAAAGTCGGAATTGTCAGACAGTTGCTGGTGGGTCCTTCTGGGCCGTGACATCTGCGTAATGCTGAGCCGCAACAGCGCAGACGCACAGGGCCAGAAATGCGTGAATGTAAGGCAGGGCCTTGTCAAGCGGGATGACAATGGTCCGATAGAACGGGGAGACGACACTCCTGCCCCACCACATGATCATGCCGTCAATGCCGAAAACCGCTGGGCCAGAGATGAACAGGACTGCGCCGATGAGCAGTGCCACCCATGCGTGACGCCCCAGGAACGAGACCCCCTTGCGGATGGCTGTCCACAGGTTCTCTCCGGCTGCCACGGCGGCGTACACGAACAGTGCCACCGGTTCGATAACACAGGTCGTGAACAGCAGCGGAATCAGTCGTGCCCACAGAGGAATGGATTCCATGGTGCGGATGCGGACCATGACATTCCGTGACTGGGCGAGTGCCAAGTTCACGAAGACAAGCAGGAGACTGACGGCGAGTGCCCGACCACTGGTGCGCCACGTAGCCCGTGCACCAGCCATGGCCGTGATGACGCCGATGACGCAGTACGTCGACAGCGTGAACGAGCCGAAGACCAGGAGCACCCAGTTGTTCGCGCCAATGGTGTGCCAATCATACTTGAACACAAAGATCGCAAGTGCAAGTGCAGTCAGGTTGACCGTCACGAACACGAGCGCCATCGAGGCCATCAGGCGCGCATGCGCGGGACGCTGTCGCTGTCGCGCCGGCATGAGTCCGACCAGCAGCCAGCCGAGAACATACGCACTGATGACCCCGAACGAGCCGATGATGAACCGCTGGACGGGGTTGTCTCCGGGACGCAGCAGGTCGAACAGGGTGACTTCTGGCGTAAACAGAGGCAGCGAGGGCGCATGTGACCAAGCATCACCCGCCGTGAACGTCAGCACGATCGAGACGATGAACTTCAGGCCTTCCGATACGGCTCCCCGGAACCCCGCGAGCACAAACCACCATTGCCGGATAGTGCTGTGCCATATAGCTCGCACGCTGCGCCCAAACTGTGTCATGACAATCCTCCTCCATCCTGCTCTATTCAGGAACTATGTCACTGCTGGAGCTTGCGGTCAAGGGGAGACGACGGCCCCTGTTGTTCCCGGGGACGTGACACCCCACAGACCTTGGCCCAACACATGCAGCTCCTGTGCCCGTTTAGAATGTTGATGCCTGCGGCGTGACAATGCTGCCGCCGGCAATATACTGTCCATTGTGGGAGGTGAGCGATGGATGAGAAGGAGAAGGCACGGCTGGCGCAGGCACTGAAAGGGCAACTAGCTAGGGGACAGCGCCCCGGCCCCGTCATTCCTTCCGTACATCCGTCTATCCGGCCCGATATCGCTCCGTTTGCGCTTGCGGCCTGTGCCGTGAATGCCCATCTGCATCGGCATATCGATGACGCGCTGCGGCTGGCTGACCCCACGTGGGACGCGCAGGCGGCGGGTAGCATGCTCGTGCGTCACCCGGCGTTGGTGACCCTGTCCATAGAAGACGCCGCGTACGCGTGCAGGCTGGTGGGAGTATCGGTGGCGGCACACCACGACCAGCGGGCGCGGGCCTGCCTGGGTGAGATCATGCGGGATGGCTGGCGCCGCGCGTGGCAGACGGTCAGCGCCGGAGAGAGGTTTACCCTGGAGCGGTTCAGGGCGATGCATCCGAGGGAACGGGAGCAAGAGCCCGATGCGGAACTGGTGGTGCTGGCATGGTACGCCGGCGTCTGCGGTGTCCCGGTAGCGGAGACCCCGTTGCGTGAGGCTCTGGATCATTCCCTCGTCAAGGCGCTGCACCAGCTGACCCTGGCAGCGGCGGAGATCGATCCGGCAAGCCGGTCCCGCTATGATGCTGCTTTGAGGTATAACCAGCTGTGGTGGCGAGCGACCGGTGGGGACTCTGGAGACCTGGAGCTTACAACGCGCCTGAGCGCTGCCCGTGACGTTCTCAGACAGGTAGCGGAGGTGGACCAGGCCGTCTCTCCAGGACCGGGTGATGTCTGGCAGGCTGCTTTCCTGCTTGCCGGAGCCGATGCCGGACTCGATGACGGGACAGCTGTCAGCATGCTCGCCGGACTCTTTGCCCTGAGGCAGGTGCCGGTGACACAGTCACCAACCTCCTATCAGCCGACTCCATCGTTTGGCGCCCCCGCAGACGGCGAGGAACTGCGCAGGGCACGCGCAGACCTTGTGATGCAATTGCGCGAGGCGCACCGCCTGACCGGCGAGCTGGACCGGGCACGCGACCGGCTGAGCGCGCGCGAGGCGGAGATCTCGCGGCTGCTGGGCATTCTCTCGGCGCGCGACGAGCCCGAGGCCGAAGTGCAGTACACAGTGCGCTCCATCACTGAGCGGGTCCTGGTCGCCGGTGGACATGAGACACTGTCCCGAAACCTGCAGACATGGCTTCCCAACAGCGTCTGTATCGCTACAAACGGCAAGGAAGACCTCGACCCGGCACTCCTTTCCACTACCCGCCTCGTGGTCGTCCTGACGTCGTACATCAGCCATTCCTTCTCGGGAAAGGTGATCAGCGAGGCACACAAGAGGGACTTGCCCGTCCTGATGCTGGATTGGCGCAGTGCCAAGCGCGTCCTGCAGGAGATCGACCGCGCGCTGGCAGCGCAGCAGGACCTTCCGGCAAAGCAGTAGGACCGTGGCCGTCCGTCCTCGTGACGCCGGCGGAGCCGTTCTTCTGGTCTGTCAGTCCCGCGTATGCGGGAACCCATCGTTGACCTGCTGCCGGATGCCCTCCCTTGCCGACATGACGGCGAAAGCATCCTAGTTACGGTGAAGCGTTGTTGCCGTTGCCCAGGCGGGCGAGGGCCATATACTGAAAAGCTAGGCCCAGGTGAGTCTGTGCCGCGAACGTGGAGGTCCAGAGAGTGAATATGCGCAAGGCAGCGGGATGGATCTTGCTGGCGATAGCAGTTGCAGCGGCAGTCGTCGTTTCGGTCGGATTCAGCCGTGACCGTGCCGACGAGCGTCATGCGGTCGGCTACGTGCAGTCGCTGGACGTCTGGCGGGCCAGACAACGCCTCCTGTGGCAGGGGGTCGACGTCGTCCGTAATGCCCAGGTGGCACGACAGGAGCGCATTCTGCAGATGACCGAGGCAGAAGAGGCGGCAGACGTGGCTGCGGTCGAGGCCGGAGACCAGAAGGCCATGATACGCCAGGACAACCGCGAGGACCAACTGGTCCGGTCTGTCATCGCAGGTGTCGACCATTCGGTCGCCATGCAGTTGCAGCTGGTGGGGGGACTGACATGGCCGCTGACGGGACCCATGAAGGTCACGTCGCCCTATGGCGAACGCATGCACCCCATCATCGGTGAAGAGGCGTTCCACCGGGGCGTTGACCTGCGAGCTCCCTACGGTTCACCCATCCTTGCGCCCGCTGAAGGGGTCGTCCTGTACATCGGTCGCAAGACTGCCTATGGCAACATGGTCGTTGTGCTGCATGGTGGAGGCATTGCCACCGTCTACGGCCACCTGTGGAAGTTCGCGGTCCAGCCCTACGAACGCGTCCAGAAAGGACAGCTCCTCGGGTATGCGGGCAACACGGGCTTCAGTAGTGGTCCCCACCTTCACTTTGAGGTGCGCCAGGATGGCGAACCGACCAATCCGCTGGAGTGGCTGCCTCCTATTGAGACAACCGGACAGGGGGTGGTCATCCACTGAAAGAGCAGGGCTCCCGCAGACACGTCGTTCTGAGGGGACGCGTCGACACGGCGCGCATTCTGCCGGGGCTCCCTGCCGTCCATGTCGCTCCAGTGCGGGATCAGCGCATGCGGGGGTCCCGCTATCAGCGTGATCCCGGTCAGTACGACCGTCATCGACCTTGTGCAGGCAGTTCTGTTCAGATCTAAGAGAGCATCGACAGAACATTCTGACGTTCGCCTGCCGGAATGCCCTAAATCGGACGGCGAGTAGGGGAATGCCAGTCTGGTCAGGAGCCTACCTCGTGGGTATGCCGTACGTGCCTGTCTGCGAGTCCATGAACAGGCGGATATGCAGTGGCCGCACCGTGAAGACGACGAAGACACAGGCCAGGGCAACGATCGAGAGCACAGCCGCGACGCGACTGGCTCGCGTGCAGTCAAGGCGGGTAGACAGCTGGTAGAACAGCAGCTGTCCCAGGACGACTGTCAGCGTGAAGTCGACAATGTCCATCACGAACAGGTCACCGTGTGCGACCGCGGCGTAGGCATAGTAGAACGCTATCTGGAACAGCGGCATGAACCACAGCGCGACAGTTGATGCACCCACCAGCTCGTGCGACCGGCCTCGCCCCAGTGACAGAGCCGTGAACCCATACCAGAGGAGAGGCGGCAGGAAGACCAGCTTCGCATGTTCCCAGACGGACTCGTTGACGGGGGAGAAAAGACCTACGAGAGCGCTCTGACCCGACAAGTCATAGGCAAAGTGCAGGGCCGACCCGGCAAGTGCCATGAAGACTGCGCCGATGATGGTGAGTCGAAGCAGTCTGCGGTTGTCACCTACATCCGGTGTTCTAGCATGCATCGCTTTCTCCTTGAACTGCTCTCACGCCCCCGGCATGATGCCGCCCATTGGCGTGAGATCGAGCCCGCTTGCCCGCAGAACCCGGATGAGCGCATTGACTCCGACGGAGTCTGAGGCGATGTGCCCGACGACGACGAGGGTCCCTTTGACCTCTGACTGACGCAGTTTCAGGATGTCGACGACCTCCATGTGCAGGATCATTACGGTCCCGACGCCGTGGCGCCAGTATGCTTCCACGACGGCAGCACCACCATTGGTGCCGCCCGCGAAGGCGGTGACGACCTTGGCGGCTCGCGCAGCAGGGTCCCCGACGACCACCGCGGGACGTGTCTTCGCGTGTGCGAACTCAGGGATTTCTAGGAGGATGTCGGTCAGGTCCTGTACGGTCGCTGCAGGACCGGTTTCGGCTAGGCGCCGCTGAACGTGGGCATCCACGATGTGTTCCATCATGAGGTCGCAGGGATAATGGACGTTCATGAACGGCATCCCCATGAGGCGGGCGACGCTGGGCATGTAGTCCCAGTTCCGCATGTGGTTGGTGCGTTCTACGCTGAACTGGCGCGGCCGCAGAGCCTCACGTGCCTCGTCCTCCAGTACCCCTGCCTTGCTGAGGGTCTGCAGTTGCCGGTTCATGACGAGGTGAAGGTTCAGCATGGCGTCATCTCCCTGCGGGTGATGCACGATGACGCCGTCGTAGCACAGGTCACGGGCGATGCGCAGCAGACCGGTGTCGGCGTCGATGCACACCAGTGCCCTCGTGATCTCGCCGGGCACGTACACCTGTGTGTCCTCCGGGACCTCGGTGAGTCCTGCCATGTCCAGTGCCAGTTGCATGATTCGGTCCGTGTGCATTGGGCCCTCCGCCTAGTAGTCGAAGAAGCTGTTGCCGATGAACTCGCGGATGATGGAGGTGCTGGGGATGACGTCGACGTCCATCACGGGTAGGAAGTAGTCCAGGAATCGGATCAGCCGGCGCGCCTCGGAGTACTCTGGGACGGTGTTGTCGATCTGCAACAGCAACTGCATGGCGTAGTTCTTGAGGAAGGCCAGCTCGTACACGAGCGACGAGTTGAACATGGCGTCGGCGTTCTCCTGGAAGGGGAAGATGTGCCGCTCCTCGCCCATGCGGACCGAGTGCCAGATCTGCAGGGTCTGCAGAGCCGAGTACCCGCGGAAGTTGTGGTCACGTACCATGCGCCGTAGGATACGCACATCGGTCGTCGGGATGCGGTTGTCGGCGTCCAGGTTGAGGAAGGTGAGGGCCGACACGTAGATGCGATACTTAGCGCTGTTCGGTATCTGGGAGGTCAGTTTCGGGTTCAGACCATGGATGCCCTCGACGACGAGGATGGTGCGGTCGTTGGGAACGACAGTATCGCCGACGTCGGAGGAGGTCCCGATCTTGAAGCTGTACCGCGGCAGCGTGACGGTCTCGCCGGCCAGGACGCGGTTGAGGTCACTGTTGAACCGCGCCGTATTCAGCGACTCCAGACATTCGAAGTCGGGCTTGCCCTCCGCGCCCTGAGGTGTTTTGTCGCGGTCGACGAAGTAGTCGTCCAGCGAGATGGCGTAAGGGTCAAAGCCGTTGACCCGGAGCTGCAGGGCAAGCCGCTTGCTGAACGTCGTCTTGCCCGACGAGGACGGGCCCGCGATGAGGACCAGGCGCGCTCCTGAGGCGGTGACACGGTCGGCCAGCTGCGCGATCTTCTTCTCATGCAGCATCTCGCTCACCATAATGAGCTCGCGGGTGCGACCGCTGGCCACGACGTCGTTGAGGTCTCCCGCCGTTTCCACGCCGATGATGCGTCCCCACTCCTCCGCCTCGCCGAAGACGTCGGCCAGCTTGGTCTGAGGCACGTAGTCCGGCAGGGCGGTGGGGCTGGTGATGCCCGGGAAGATGAGCACCATGCCGGTGCGATAGGGGATGAGGTCGTAGAGCGGCGTATCGCCCGTGCTGTGCGGCATGAAGCCGTAGAAGTAGTTGGGGTGGTTGCCCAGGTAGTAAATGTTGACCGTGGACTTGCTGCGGAAGCGCAGCAGCTCTGCTTTGTCATGCATGCCCATGCCGTCCAGCAGCTTCAGGGCATCCCACTTGTATAGCTCCTGCTTCTGGTACTCCAGGTCCTGGTCGATGAGCTCATGCATGCGCTGCTTGATCTGGACAACCTCGTCATCGGTCGCGCGCATCTCCCGGAAGTCGCAGAAGAGCCCCTGCCCCAGCGAATGAAGGACGCGGAGTCTCCGGCCGGGAAAGAGGTCGCGTGCCGCGGCGTACAGGATGAACACGAGACCACGCTGGTAGATGCGTGCTCCGTCTTCCATCGTCATGTCGATGAATCGGACGGTGGCGTCGTGGTTCAGCGTCTTGAACAGCTCACGGATGTCGTTGTTGACGCGTGCCGCCATGATGCGTGACGTGTGGTATGCTGCGTAGTCCTTTGCCAGCGAGTCCAGACGGACCCCTCGCGGGTACAGGACTTCCTCGCCGGTTTCTTCTATGTGCAGTCGGATCATCTCTGTCGCCATGGTGCTGCCTCCTGGCTTCTCAGTCTATGCGCACGGGGTAGGTGGACAAGGCCAACCAACCCAGACGTACCCCTTGGGGCCGTGATGAAGGCCCTGCAATAAGGACGTCGGGAGCGAGGAGGTCCTTCCTCCATCCGCGCTGCTGGCGGAACCGGACCAGTGGTTCCTTGTCCTCGAGAATCTAGGCGCGCTCTCGGAACAGGCTGGGCACTGCCATGCTCTCCACGGTGTCATAGACCGACCGCAGCTCCCATTCCTAGCGCCGCCACGTCGGCTGCGTCCAATCGAGTTCGGCGTAAACAGTATCCTGCAGTGGTCTCATGTCCTGCTCCTGCTCATGTGGCGTGACAACAGCATGGCGGAAGAAGCTGCATGCATCTCCGACTCATTCCTGCAGCTGCAGGACCATACGCCGAGACTCGACCGTGATGGAGGACGTCCGTGGACGGTCGGCGTGCCCGACGTGGAACCCGAGTCGCTCGTACAGCGCCTGGGCACGTGGGTTGTCGACATCGACATCTAGCTCGACACAGGAACACCTCGACGCGCGAGCCGTCTGGACGGACCTCTCAATGAGCGAGGAACCGATGCCGAGTGACTGCTGCAGCGGGTCCACACCCACGAATGCCACGTACCAGCTGCCGGGCAAGTGGCGCTGCATCGCTCTGGCCACAACCGCACCACGCCAGGCAAGGAGCAGGAGCGCGTGGACTCCAAGCTGTCCAGTTGCCTGGGCCAGCCAGGTGGAGCTGCCGTTCCTCGACGCCGCCCTGTACGCAGTGATGAAGCCGGCCGGGAGACCATCGTGGAGTGCAACCTCCGTGTTGCGCCAGGAGAACATCCCTCCGGGAGCCCTGTAGAACCTCTCGACCACATCAAGAGGTGACAGCCCAGCAGCAAGACCCGTGAACAGCCGGTCCAGGTCTCTGCGGCCGATGTCGTAGATGAGAGGTGTCACGAACGGCGCGTCGTCGCGTGTCGCGGGCGTGAAGGTTAGTCCCGGGAAGCTCATAGCCGACTCCTCTCCTGCGCTGGCCGGACGCCACCTTGCGAGCCGGTCCGTTGGGGGATGCGCAGGTCTCCTGTGGCCACCACGAGGGTCCTCCCTGCGATGAGCACGCGGTCGCCCGCCAGGCGCACCTTCAGGACGCCCCCGCGTGACGACGCTTGGTACGCAACGAAGTCGGTCCTGCCGAGCACACTGCTCCAGTAGGGCGTCAGGGCTGCGTGCGCAGACCCCGTGACCGGGTCCTCGAAGATGCCGTCGGCGGGCGCGAAGAAGCGGGACGTGAAGTCATACGGCGCATCACCCGCTCCCGTCACGATGATACCGGGCAGGTCGAGCACCATCGTGGCTGCACGGTCAGGCGCTAGGGCACGCACGGCGGCGGCCGAACCGAGGTCGAGCAGCCAGTAGTGGTGGGCGTTGACGCCGGTCCAGCGGGGAGCACTGTCGAGTCTCAGGGCATCGAGGACCGCTGCAGAGACGGGCGCAGGCGTGGGAGGCAGCGACGGGAAGTCGAGCTCGATCCAGTCCCCCTGGTATCGGGCGGCAAGGTCGCCACTCAGGCTGCGGAAGTACAGCTCGTCGCCTGTCACGATACCTGCCTCGCGCAGCGCCCGGGCAGTAGCGAGGGTCCCGTGGCCGCACAGTGGCACTTCCACTGCCGGCGTAAACCACCGCAGGCGCCAGGCGTCGCCCTCCCACAGGACGAAAGCTGTTTCCGACAGGTTCATCTCCCGTGCGATGGACGCCATAACCTCGTCCGTCAGCGGCTCCTGCAGGAGGCACACCGCTGCCGGATTTCCGGCAAATGCCTTGTCCGTAAACGCGTCGATGATGTAGTACGTCATACGCTTAGTGTAGG
>Ga0315294_10000915_pt1 | contig 32032 bp, 23 predicted proteins | sample YL17G13_40_MG_FD_203626 | JGI IMG/M metagenome (GOLD analysis project Ga0315294, IMG submission 203626) | Sediment microbial communities from Yellowstone Lake, YNP, Wyoming, USA - YL17G13_40 | ecosystem: Environmental > Aquatic > Freshwater > Lake > Sediment | place: USA: Wyoming | collected...
ACACCAACTCCCGCGACGAGGCTTATGCCACGCCGAGCGAGGATGCGGTGACGATAGCGCTTCGTACACAACAGATACTGGGATATGAGAACGGCATCGCTGATACCATCGATCCGCTGGCCGGCTCATACTATGTCGAAAAGCTGACCGATACTATCGAGGCCGAGGCCGAGGCGTACATCGCCAAGATCGACAAGATGGGCGGCGCGCTCACGGCTATCGAACAGGGGTTCCCGCAGCGCGAGATTAATGAGAGCGCCTATCGCTATCAAAAGGCCGTGGAGGCCGGAGACAGGGTCGTGGTCGGCGTCAACAAGTTCGTGTCGACCTACGCCAAGCTGCCACTGCTGCGTCTTGATCCGGCGGTGTCCAAGAAGCAGATCGCGCGCTTGCAGAAAGTGAAGAGCGAGAGGGATAATGCGGCAACGAAGAAGGCCCTCGACAATTTGAAGAAGGTAGCACAAGGTACCGGGAATACAATGCCGGCTATAATCGAGTGCGCGGCAGCATATGCAACCATCGGCGAGATATGCGATGTACTGCGCGGCGTCTTCGGCGAGCAGCGTGAGTTCGCCGCGTTTTAGCCGAGTGTATAGAATCGAAACGGTGATAAGGAGGAGTAAATGCTTAAGAAGATTGATCATATAGCGATAGCGGTAAAGAATGTGGACGAGACGCTGAAGGTCTTCGGGGATGTCTTCGGGCTGAAGTGCGACCATATAGAAGAAATCCCGGATCAGGGCGTCAAGGCGGCCACGGTTAGAATCGGCGATGTGAACATCGAGTTCGTGCAGCCGATAAAGCCGGACACCGGCATCGCCAAGTTCGTGGAGACCAAGGGCGACGGCATCCATCACATAGCGATCGAGGTCGCCGAAATCGAGAAAGAGCTGGCAGCGCTCGAGGCCAAGGGCGTGGCACTTATCGATAAGAAACCGCGAAAAGGGATGGCCGGGATGATCGCTTTCATCCATCCCAAAGCGACCAAGGGCGTGCTCATCGAGCTGGTGCAGAAGATAAAGAAGTAAGGAAAGGTGATCTTTATGGCGAAGACGATAAAGGTGCTAGTTGCGAAACCAGGTCTGGACGGGCATGATCGCGGTGCCAAGTTTGTGGTGCGTGTCCTGCGCGATGCCGGCATGGAGGTAATCTACAGCGGGCTGCGCCAGACGCCAGATATGATAGCGGAATCCGCCATGCAGGAAGATGTTGATGTGGTGGGGCTCAGCATCCTGTCCGGAGCGCATTTGGATATTTTCCCTATGGTTATGGACAAGCTCAAGAAGAAGGGCCTCAAAGTAGTAGTAGTGGCAGGCGGCATTATACCTGAGGAGGATGTCCCTGCATTAAAGAAGATCGGGGTGAACGCCGTGTTCGGCCCTGGAACACCTTCCAGCGAGATAGTGAAATTCCTTAATAGCGCGGTGAACTAGAATCTTAATAGCAGCTATTAACTAAATATTTGGTATGAAAACTGCCGATGGTATATAATCATCGGCAGTTGTGTTAGTAGATGGGGTTGATTAAGTTAAAATCAACCCCCTGCTATCCCCCAGTCTTGGGGGAATCGATATCCGAACCCCCTGTGAGTCCCCCATACGTTGGGGGACTTAAGAAATTTAGGGGACACCCCTAAAACCCCGCCAGAGGGTGATCCCTCTGGACTTCCCTGTTATGATTAACGGAAAAGAGGGGAGTTAAATTCCCTCTCCCTCTGTAGGGGAGAGGGTCAGGGTGAGGGCGAGAGACCTTGTTTAAGGGAGTGGCGGCGACGCATTGCGATAAGCTGAAAATACTGAAGGTTGTCGATGGCGAGAAGGTCTCGCAGACGGACTTTGTGATCCGTGAAACGGAGATTGTTATTAAAATCGACGGCAGGGTGCACAGGCGTCTGTGCTGTCTGACTGAGCATCTGGAAGAGTTCGCGTTGGGATATCTGTTTGATGAAGGCATCGCGTCTCCGTCCGATGTCGATATTGAGGTCGAGGGCAACACTATATCGGTATCCCGCAAACGGATTCTGAAGGGGCACAAACCAGCGGTCATCGACTCCGGCTTGCAGGCTACAGACGGCCAAATCCTGAGCTGGGCCGAGAAGCTGAACCAGAGCTGCCCGCTGCATGTGAAGACGGGGGGCACCCATACCGTCGGCATAGCTCACGGCGACAGCATTTCCTTCGTCGAGGATATAAGCAGGCACTGTGCTATCGATAAGGCCATCGGCATCGCACTCAGGAATGGATTTGAGATGTCTGATTGTGTGATAGTGACCTCCTGCCGTCAGACGATATCGGCGATGAAAAAGGCGGTAAGGGCGGGCATTCCTATAGTGGTTACGATTGCCGCTCCGACGACGCTGGCTGTCACGGAGGCCATCAACTACGGCGTTACGCTTGTGGGGTTTGTCCGGGGCCGCCAGTTCAACATATACTCTCATCCTCATCGCATCGTGACAGGTTCACGCTGAGGCTGGTGAAGAGCGAAAGGGCTTATCAACCCCCTGTTATCCCCCAGTCTTGGGGGAAATTTTAAAAATCTGGGGGACACCCCCAGTGCCCTCGGCAGGAGGTATCCTCCTGCACCACTAGTTGTATGTCTTTGCGAGGAGTCCTTCCGCGGAAGGACGACGTGGCAATCTCGTCGTTTGTGTGGTGGACGCAGGGAGAGATTGCTTCGCTTAGCTCGCAATGACACTTGGCTCAATGCCCCGGCAGGAGACTTTTCTCCTGCGCCTCTATGTTGTCGTTCTGTCATTCTGAACGCAGTGAAGAATCTCGTTTAGTCCTAATCCCCCTTAGTCCCCCTTTGCGAAAGGGGGAAATTTTAAAAATCTGGGGGACACCCCCAGTGCCCTCGGCAGGAGGTATCCTGTACCTCTTCTTTGGCGGCTCAGTCGATGTTATCCTCATCGCATCGTGACAGGTTCTCGTTGAACTTGGCCCTCTGATTCTTCCTCCCCTTCTCCATCTGCGATAGGCGCACTGTCTCGTCGGTCGGTTCGTATGTGGCGAGGAACGATTCTTTGAACTCCTTGAACCTCCCGTCTACAATGCTTTGGCGCGTGTCGGCCACCAGCTTCAATATGAAGTGCAGGTTGTGTATCGTGGACAGGCTGTAGGCCAGCAGTTCCTTGCAGCGGAAGAGGTGGTGCAGGTAGGCGGCGGAGAAGTTGCGGCACGTGTAGCAATCGCAATCCTCGTCGAGCGGCGCATTGAGGTCTGCATACCTGGCGTTGCGGATGATTTTTCGCCCGTATTTTGTAAAGAACCCACCGTTCCTGGCGATGCGCGTCGGCAGCGCGCAGTCGAACAGGTCGATGCCGCGGGCAATGCCTTCCAGAAGATCCTCCGGCGAGCCCACGCCCATGAGGTAGCGTATCTTATCGCCGGGGAGCAGCGCTACGGTTGCCTCTATCATGGCATTCGATAGCTCCTTGGGCTCGCCCAGGCTCAGCCCGCCGATGGCGTAACCGTCGAAATTCATTGCAGTGGTGGCCTCTGCGGAAAGTCGGCGGAGATCAGCGAATCCGCCCCCCTGGACGATTCCATAGATGGCCTGATCCGCTCTTTTTTTTGCTTTCAGACACCTTTCGGCCCAGAGGTGGGTGCGAATCATTGCCTCCTCGACCTCGGCGCGGTTTTCAGTGTACGGAGGGCACTCATCGAAGGCCATGATGATATCTGCTCCGATGGCTTCCTGGTATTGTATGGCCAGTTCCGGTGTGATGAAATGTTCGCTGCCGTCGAGATGAGAGCGGAACCTGATACCCTCGTCGCTTACCTGCCGCAGGTGCGACAGGCTGAAGACCTGGTAGCCGCCGCTGTCGGTGAGGATCGGGCCTGGCCAGTTCATGAATTTATGCAGGCCGCCGAATTTCTCGATGACGTCGATGCCGGGGCGCAGATATAAATGATAGGTGTTCGACAGCAGTATCTTCGCTCCCAGACTGGCAACTGTTTCCGGATTGAGGGCTTTTACCGATGCCTGGGTAGCCACCGGCACGAAGGCCGGCGTCGGCACGTCGCCGTGCGTGGTCGATAGTATGCCGACCCGGGCTGACGTATCGGGGCAGCGCCTGGTTATTTTGAAGCTCAACCTTGCTCTTTCATCAGGTGATTGGCGATGATTACCCGCTGTATCTCGGATACACCTTCATAAATCTCGGTGAGCTTTGCATCGCGGTATAGACGCTCTATGGTCATGTCGCTCATGTACCCGTAGGCTCCGTGCACCTGCATGGCCATCCTGGTGACATCGACCACCGCCTGAGAGCAGAAAAGCTTCGATGTCGCTGACTCTTTCAGAATGCTCTTGCCTTCATCGCGGAGCGCAGCCGTTTTATATGCCAGGAGCCGTGACGCCTCGATGCGTGAGTACATCTCGGCGAGGAGCCACTTTATCGATGTAAGGTTTCCGATCGGCTTCTCATAAGCAGTGCGCTCTTTGGCGTATGATACAGAGAGTTCGAACGCCTCTTGCGCCACCCCGACCGACTCGGCTGCTATAGCCAGCTTGCCCACACTCACCGATTCAAGAAGTATGTTGTATCCGTTGGATTTCTCACCGACGATATTCTTGCGGGGAACACGAACGTCATCCAGATATACAACGCAGGGGCAGAATCCGCGTGCTCCCATGGTTGCACAGGCGTCTCGTATCTGGTATCCGGGCGATGAAGTGTCTACCAGAAAAGCGCTCAGCATATCCGTTTCGTCCATGGCAAAAACCAGGGTCATCTTGGACGCGGGCGACAGGGCTATAAAGTGCTTCTGTCCGGTTATGATATAGTCATCTCCGTCCGGTACGGCCCTGGTCTCTATAGATGAGGGATCGGAGCCTGTGGCCGCCTCGGTGAAAGCGAAGGAAAAGATCATGGCGCCGCTGGCCAGCGAGACCAGATGAGTTTGTCTCTGGCCCTCGGCTCCGTGGCGGAATAACGCTTCGCCGGTGAGGCTCATAACGCCCATTATGGCTCCGGTGACCATCGAGGCGCGTGACAGCTGCTCAATAACCAGAGCAAAGCCGGTGTATCCTGCCCCGCCCCCTCCGTAATCGGTGGGATACTGCAGCCCGAAATATCCCATCTGCCCCATCTTATTGACGACGTCAAGGGGGAACTCGCATTTGATATCGATCTCCGCCGCCTGAGGCCTGACCTCCCGGTCGGCGAAATCTCTGGCAGATTTCTGCAGCATCTTTTCATGTTCGCGAAGATTAAAGTCCATCGGATCCTCCTATAACAACCATACGTCCAAAGCCATAGCAAGGAAGAGTATCCCAAGGTAGGGGAATGCGGTCAGTTTATATACTTTCCACGATTCGCTGGAGAGCTTTCTGTATATCAGGCGCGATGTTGACAAAATCGTGAGTATCCCCATGATACATGCCGTAATCAGGTAAATCAAATGGAAGTGCCCGACGAAGTAGAGCGCCAGCGAGAGCGCAACGAGCAGCACGGCCAGTACCGGCAGCATTTTTATCGAGTCCTTGACCTCGAGCGATAGCGGGAAGTATGTGATGCCGGCCTGGCGGTAGTCGTCGCGGTGCGATATCATCAGGCTCCACACGTGCAGCGGTATCCATATCGTTATCAGCAGGCAGAGGAAGAGCAGCGTCCAATCCACGCTCTTGCTTATAGCTACATATCCGATAAATACCGGCGAGCAGCCAGCCAGAGCGCCCTGCGGGAATACGCAAGTCACCCTTTTCCTGAATGTTACAGCAACGATGACGCCAGCGACTCCGAAGAGGAAGCACATCCAATGCAGATACCAGGCAATGATCGAGCCCGCAATTACCAGGCTGATAGCCCAGGGCAGCATTTTCTGCGGCGGGTCTATCTGTTTGGACGGCAGCGGGCGGTGCCTGACCCGCTCCATTCTGGCATCAAGGTCGCGGTCGATGTAGTTGGTCAGGCCGTTGGTGCCTCCGCTTCCGATTAATATCGCCAGCGTTGCCAGCAAAAGTGTTTGCACGTCGGGACGGCCTGCGCCTGCTACCACGCCCGCGCACAGCCCGATGAAGGTCAGCAGTACAGTCTCGCGCGGCTTGAGCACGCGTATATAAGGTATTATTACTCCAGTCCACCTGGAGACTGATGAGGGTTTGCTGTCATCTATGCGGCAGTTGACCATGACTTAGTTTAAGCCTCTTGTCTCGGATTCGATGTTGCTTTCACATACTACCTGATAATATCATGACGGCGCAAGACACCCAAGGGGTGTGAGGGATCGTTTACGTATGTGGGCGGTGAGGGTCTTCTTTGTGTTGGCGAAGGTGTTCAATGTCCCATGCGGCTTTGCTTGCACCAAATGTCATTGCGAGGAGCGTAGCGACGTAGCAATCTCACCATTCGTGGGTCATGACGTATTGGGAGATTGCTTCGCTTCGCTCGCAATGGCGGTTAACGTAGGGCGGGTTTATAACCCGCCATTTTTTCTGTATATCAATACTTAGTTTGTGATGAGTTTCTTGATCACGCTCAACACGTCTTTTTGCGGCACATCGTCGCGGAAGGTCGTCTTGCCGATGCCGTCGAGCAGCACCCACTGAATACTTTTTTCTTTCACCTTCTTATCAAGTGCCATGGCTTTGAGGATCGAGTCGAGGCTAACATCGGAGCAGACGGTGGGTAAACCGAAACGTTCGAGCAATTTCTTCTGACGCGTGGCGACCTCGTGCGGTATCAGGCCGAGGCGTTCGCTCAGCATAGCCGCGCCCATCATGCCGATGGAAACCGCTTCCCCGTGCAGGAGCCTGTCGTAGCCTGTGGCCGTCTCCAGCCCGTGCCCGATGGTGTGGCCGTAGTTCAGCACCATGCGTTTGCGTTGTTCCTTTTCATCTTCGCTGACCACGGTCGATTTAATATAAGCGCTGCGTCTTATGGCCTCTGCGATCCTGGCGGGTTTGAGCTTCGATAAGTCGTCGACGTTCTTTTCAAGCAACTCGAGGAATTCGGCATCGAGGATCATGGCATGCTTAACAACTTCGGCCCATCCGGAGATGAGCTCGCGCTTGGGCAGTGTCTTGAGCATGCTGACGTCGGCCAGCACCAGACGCGGCTGATAGAAAGAGCCGATCAGGTTTTTGGCCTTGGGATGGTTCACAGCCACCTTGCCGCCTATCGACGAATCGGTCATGGCCATGAGCGATGTCGGCACATGCACAAGCGGCAGGCCGCGCAGGAATGTCGCTGCGGCGAACCCGGCCAGGTCGCCCACCATGCCGCCACCCAGCGCAACGATGGCGTGCCCGCGCTCGGCGCGCTGCTCCACCAGCCAGTCGTAAATCTTTATCGTGGTGTCTATAGTTTTGGTTGATTCCCCTGCCGGTACGATATATGATTCTGGCTTGAAGCCGGCGTCCTTTAATGATTTTATCGCTTTGTCACCGTGATGAGAGAAGACGTTGTCGTCGCTGATGATTCTTGCAGAGCCGCTCAGCCCGCACTGAAGCATGCGGCGTCCGAGGTCGTCCAGCAGTCCCCAGCCGACGAATACGGGGTAGCTTTCCGTAGCTGTGCTTACAATGAATGGTGTCGTTTGTTTGGCAGCGTCTTTCGATTGTGCTCTCACTTGCTCGAAGTCGCTTATCACGCTTTCAACAGTCTCTTCAACCGTGAGATCGTCGCTGTATACAGCCCGGTCGGCTACGGCATAGTAGGCTTGCCGTGATGCCTTGAGCTGTATAATGCGTGCCAGCGGATCGGCTGCATTCAGGAGCGGGCGCGGAATTGTGTCTTCCATTTGAGTCGATTTTAAAAGGCGTTCAATTATGGTCTTTGGTTGTGCTTCCAGACAGATAACAACGCCGGATTGAGAGAAGAGTTCGCGGTTACGCGTATCGACAATGGCGCCGCCGCCGGTAACGATCACCCTTCGCTTGCCGCTGCACGCTTTCTGCAGCATTTCGCGCTCCAGATTTCTGAAGTGCGCTTCGCCTTTTTCGGCGAATATGGCCGGCACCGGTTTGCCCACGGCAGCCGCTATTGCGTGGTCGCTGTCTATGTACTCCCATCCGAGTTTCTGCGCGACCCTTTTCCCTACTACCGATTTTCCGGTAAAGGAAAAACCGATTATGATTATGTTATCTTTATCCATGTGACTGCCTTAGTGAACCTCTTGCTGAGTCTAATCAACCCCCTGCGGCTGCGCCGCTTCCCCCTCTTTAATAAAGAGGGGGAGTTCGTACCCGTCATTGCCTGACTTGATCAGGCAATCCAGAAGTGATCCCCCCGTCATTGCGAGCACATTCGCTGCGCTCAGTGTAAACTCCGCGAAGCAATCTCTTTCGATTCATATAGCACCACAAATGTCGAGATTGCTTCGTCGACTATGGCTCCTCGCAATGACACTAGGGTTTCACTGGATTGACATTATCTTATCCTGTTATCCTGCACCTCTTTTTCAGAGGTTCCTTAAATCGTTTTGAGGTAATTGTTATAGTTGCGCATGGTTTCCTTGAGATGGTCGCCGCCGAACTTCTCCAGCATGGCATCGGCCAGCACTATGGCCAGCATCGCCTCGCCTATTACGCCCGCTGCCGGCACCACGCACACGTCGCTGCGCTCGATATGCGCATCGACCGACTGGCCTGTCTTGAGGTCTGCGGAGCGAAGCGGTTTACCCAGCGTTGGTATCGGTTTCACGAATGCCTTTACTGTTATCGCCTCGCCGTTGCTGATGCCGCCCTCGATGCCGCCGGCGTGATTTGTGGTATGTTTCCACATCTGTTTCGTTTTGTCGAACTGAATCGTGTCGTGCGTCAGAGAGCCCTTCAGCCCTTCGATTGAGGAGCAACTGCCAATCTCCAGGTCCTTCACGGCGTTGATGCTCATGATCGCTTGAGCTATTCTGCCGTCGATGCGGCGATCCCATTGCACGTGGCTGCCCAGCCCTATCGGCACGCCGGTTGCAATTACCTGAAATATTCCCCCAACGGAGTCGCCGGTATCTCTTGCTGCATCGATGACGGAGATCATGGACTTCTCTATCTTGGTGTCGGCACAGCGTACTGTCGATTTATCTACTTTCGCCCAATCGATTTTATCGATATTGGCGTTGGCCTGTGCGCTGCCTATGGCTAAGGTGTGGCTTCTGATCGCGATGCCGAACTCTTCCAGAAAACGTCGAGCCACAGCGCCGACTGCCACACGAGCGGCGGTCTCGCGGGCGCTGGCCCGTTCCAGTATCGGGCGCACGTCGTCGAGGCCGTACTTCTTTGTTCCGGCAAGGTCTGCGTGTCCGGGGCGTAGTCGTGTCACCGGCTCGCTCTCTTTTGCTACGGGCGAGACTGACATTGCTTCCTGCCAGTTCTCCCAGTCGCGGTTGCGGAGGAGAAGCGATATGGGACTTCCGATTGTTAAACCGTAGCGCACGCCGGAGATGATCTCGGCGTGGTCGCTCTCGATTTTTATGCGTCCGCCGCGGCCGTATCCGCCCTGCCGGCGCGCCAGGTCGCGGGCAATGTAATCTTCATCGAGGGGCAGCCCGGCTACCATTCCATCGATAATCGCTATCAGTCCTTTACCGTGAGATTCGCCCGCGGTTAAATAGCGGAACATTGCTCTTCCTCCCAAGCTTAGGCTGACTTCGCCCAGCCCTTACCCTCGCATACATCGCATATTGCAGTCTTGGTCATGGCGTAACCCCCAACGGTTTTACCTGTGCCGTTGCAGAGAGAGCATATAGTGTAATCTGCAGGGATATTAATCGTACCGGTCGCCTGGCATATCGGGCAGCCTATAACAGTGATGCCATATTCCGATTTTTTTATCTTTTTTGCGCCTTTGCAGTATCCGCAGCGCCTGCTTGTTATATCGGTTTTCATCTCTTATCCCTCACTTCATAGAGCTTTTTTAGCTGCTTTGAACATTATGTTAACAGGAGCCTCCCTGCCTGTCCATAGCTCGAAAGCTATCGCTCCCTGATATACTAACATAGGCAATCCGTTTAGAGTACTTGCTCCTGCTTTTCTGGCTTCTGACAGCAATTTTGTTTCCAAAGGATTATACACCACATCATAAACTAATGCTTTATCAGGAATAAAACCGGCATCTAGCGGGGATTCATTCTCGGTGGCACTATGCTTCATGCCTATCGGTGTGCAGTTGACGATCAGTTGGCAGTCCGATACGGCGCTCTTGAACAGCGGCTCGTTTAATGAAAATACATTTATATCCGGGATAGGCCACATCTTGTACGTCAGCGAGTCGACCCATGTAATGTCCTTGGCGTCGTAGCAGCTTCGCGGGGGCTTTCCCTGCGTGCGTGCCAGGCTGCGCTCGAGATCGGCCTTCAGCTTGTGTGCCCTATCCAGGTCGATGTCGGTGATGGTCAATGATTTTATCCCCGCCTTGGAGAGCGCGAAGGTCGCCGCGCGCGCCACACCGCCGGCGCCGAGGATCACCGCGTGCTTTTCTGCCGGGTCGAACCCCCCATCTTTATTCAATGCTTTCAGGAAGCCGCCGGCGTCGGTGTTGAAACCATACAGCCGCCCGTCCCTGTTGACGATGGTATTCACTGCGCCTACCTCGGAGGCGAGGGCTTCAAGCTCATCAACCAGCTGCAGCATCGCTCCCTTGTGAGGGACGGTAATATTCGCTCCCAGATACTTAGGCTGACGCAGCCGCTCGACGAATGAGACGAGCTTGTCCGGTGCCGTTTCCCAGAGCTCGTACTTGATGTCCAGCTTGTAGTAATCGAAGGCGGCCTGCTGCATCTGCGGGGATACGGAATGCCCTACCGGATAGCCGATTATTCCAACGAATTTTGTCATTTGATTAAGATTTATCAACCCCCTGTGTCCCCCAGTCTTGGGGGGATTTAAAATTAGGGGACACCCCTAATCCTTCCGCGGAAGGACCGGCAGGAAGTATCCTGCACCTCAACGGCCCCCTGCGGCTTCGCCGCTTCCCCCTCTTCAACAAAGAGGGGGAGTTCGTACTCGTCATTCTGAGCACATTCGCTACGCTCAGTATAAACTCCGCGAAGAATCTCGTCCTCTCGTTCTGTTGCACAAACGACGAGATTGCCACGTCGCCCTTCCGCGGAAGGACTCCTCGCAATGACAGTTGATTCAAATATTGATTGGTGGGCTGAGCCCACCCTACATTCCTCAGGCGGGCACGGCACGCCGTGCCCCTACACCGTTAATTATTCCATCCCATCGATATATGCTTGTAGTATAACGGCAGCGGCCATCGCATCTATATTTGCTTTGCGCTGCTTACGTTTAGCGCCGCTTTCCCGGAGCAATCGATCTGCGGTTACGGTGGTGAGTCGTTCGTCGCACATGTCGATCGGGATGTCAGTATGATTTGAAAGTGACTTTGCAAAATCGAGAACCAGTTCGGCTTGAGCGCCGATGCTGCCGTCCATGGAACGCGGCAGCCCGATCACGATCAGTTCGGTCTCATAATCGCGGGTCAGGGCTGCAATCCGTTCCATGTCCTCCTCTTCCTCCGTCCTCTCGATTACAGCCACGGGTACAGCGAGGGTTCCGATGGCCATGGCTACTCCGATGTGTTTATCGCCTACATCAAGCCCGATGATCGCCATGTTTTGCCACCAATTCCCTCACCAGCTTTAATGCTTCGTCCAGCTTGGCGACGTCTTTACCCCCGCCCTGCCCCGTCTCCGCCCTGCCGCCGCCACTCCCGTCGACCGTCTTCGTGACCTGCTTGATGATATTGCCGGCGTGCAGCCCTTTAGCCACAAGGTCGGCGGTTGCCATCGCGATGAAGTTGGCCTGTCCGTTGAATTCAGCCGCCAGCACCACCAGCACGCTGTCGGACTGCCCTTTGAGCAGGTCGCCCATCTTGCGCAGCGCATCCATGTCCGATGCGGCGACCCTGGCGGCCAGCACGCGCACCCCGTTTATCTCGACGATTTTATCGATCAGTGAGGCGGCATCGCTCTTGAGCGATTGCTGCTCCGCGCTCGATGCCTTCTTGCGAATAGTCTCGATCTCTTTTTGCAGCGCGGATATGCGGTTTAAAATATCGGACGGCTTGGATTTGAGCGCCTTGGCGATCTCGTCGATCAGCGCCTGTTTTCCCTCGATGTATTTCTCTGCTCCCCTGCCGGTGACCGCCTCGATGCGGCGTATGCCGGCGCCGATGCTGCTCTCGGCGGTGATGCAGATGAGGCCGATCTCTCCGGTGGCGGAGACGTGTGAGCCGCCGCACAGCTCGGTGGAGATCGACGGCTTGCCGACCTCCATGACGCGCACCTCGTCGGCGTACTTCTCATCGAAGAAGGCCAGCGCGCCTATCTCGACGGCCTCCTTGTAGCGCATGATAGTGGCGGTCACTTTGTAGTTGCGGCGTATGTTGTCGTTCACGATGCGTTGTATCTTTGCCAGCTCCTCTGCGGTGAGGGCCTTCTGGTGGGTGAAGTCGAAACGGAAATAGTCCGGCGATACGAGCGAACCGGACTGCCGTATATGCTCGCCGAGCACCTGGCGCAGCGCTGCCTGAAGCAGGTGTGTCGCCGTGTGGTTGCGCGCGATGTCCCTGCGGCGTTCCTCGTCCACCTTGGCCACCACTATCTCCTCGGCTGGTATGTATCCCTCCGCCACCTTGCCGCGATGGATGGTCAACTCGTGACCTATGTGATAGGTGTCCTCCACGACGAAGCGGCCGTGCGGGCCGACTATCTCGCCGCTGTCCCCCAGCTGTCCGCCCATCTCGCCGTAGAATGGCGTCTCGCGCAGCACGATCTCGCCTTCGTCGCCCTGCGATAGTTTCGCCGTCTTGGCCCCTTTCGCAGTCATCATTAATATATCGCTGCGGTGCTTCAGCTTGGAGCAGTCGTCGCCGATGAAGCCGACCTCCGGCAGGTTCTCCTTTGTGTACAGCTTGATCGCTGTTTTATCGTCGAGCTTAAACTTGTGCGCGGAGCGCGCCTTGCCGCGCTGCTTCTCCATCTCCCGCTCGAAGCCTTCTATATCCACTTTTAATCCATATTCGGATGCGACATCTTTAGTCACATCTAGAGGGAAGCCGTAGGTGTCATATAGCTTGAAAGCGTCGTCCCCGCCGATGGTCTTTTTGCCCGACTTCTTGATGCCGTCGATCATCTCGTCCAGCAGGTTTAAACCGACGTTGAGCGTCTCCCTGAACCTCGATTCCTCCGCCTCGATGGTGCTGAGGATGAACTTCTGCTCGCGCTTGAGCTCAGGGTATGTGGCGCCCATGCGCTTGATGACCTCGGCCGCCAGGTTGCAGAGGAACAACTCCTCCAATCCCAGCTTCCTGCCGAAGAGCGCGGCGCGCCGCAATACCCGCCGCAGCACATATCCGCGTCCCTCGTTCGAGGGTATCACTCCGTCAGCGATGAGGAAGGTGATGGCGCGAGAGTGGTCGGACAGGATGCGTATCGCCCGGTCGTTTTCCTCGTTCTCGCCGTAGCGCTTGCTGGCTAGCTTGCTGATGTGCTCGATCATCGGCTTGAAGGCGTCCGTTTTGTATACCGTCGTCACGCCCTGCATGATGGCGGCGGTGCGCTCCAGCCCCATGCCGGTGTCGATGTTCGGTTTGGGCAGCGGGACGCGGCTGCCGTCCTTCTGCTGGTCGTATTGCGTAAATACCAGATTCCACATCTCCACGAAGCGGCCGCACTCACAGTTGGGGCCGCACTTGGGCTTGCCGCAGCCGATTTCTTTACCGAAGTCGTAGTGCAACTCGCTGCACGGGCCGCAGGGGCCGCTATCGCCAGCGGGGCCCCATAAATTTTCCTTGGCCCCGAAGCGCTTTATCCGTTCCTTGGGGAAGCCGATATCCTGCCAGTACTGAAACGCCTCTTCATCGTCTTTGTAGATTGTTACCCACAACCGCTCGGCCGGCATCTTCAGCCGTTCGGTGACGAACTCCCACGCCCAGGCGATGGCCTCTTTCTTGAAGTAGTCCCCGATGCTGAAGTTCCCCAGCATCTCGAAGAACGTGAGGTGCTGCGTATCGCCGACATCATCGATATCCGTCACGCGGAAGCATTTCTGGCACGAGGTCAAGCGCGGCTTGGGGGGTATCGCCTCTCCGGTGAAGTAGCGCTTGAACTGAACCATTCCCGCTGATGTCAGTAGGAGGGTCGGGTCTGACTTTGGCACCAGAGAGGAGCTTGCTATCCGCAGGTGCTCCTTCTCTTCAAAAAATTTAAGATATGCCTCTCGAATTTCGTTGATATTCACTCTTGCCACCTTCGACGTGATTTTAGTTTAAGCATGTACGCTATGTCAATGAGCTAAATATATGTTATACTTGACAAGTATTAATACGTGTGGTATATATGTCCAATCTGCCCCCACAGGGGGTTTTGTTGCTATTGAGTAAATGATAATAGATATATTGTGCTTGAGGCGTGGAGTTGTGGCGGGATGGTTTTAAATTTAAAAAAGCGCTGCTATAATAAATTGTTCGGATATGGTCCCAGTCCCGGTAGCGGTACTGGGATATTTGCAATATTTTAGGAAATAGCTATAATATGTTGGGATTTGAAGAAGGAGACGGAAATGGCAAAGAAAACTGAAGGCAATCCTGAGGAAGAGAAGAAACAACAGATTGATGTTGAGAAAGAAGTAGCCCGCAAAGGTACTTTCAAGATAGCTACAAAAACACTGCCTGCTATTCTGGATGAGATCGATGAGAACATCTGGGATATAGCTAACGCTCTGCGCAGGTCGGAGCAGGCGGCCAAAGAGGCAGGGAAGGCCGCAGAAGCCGCGATACAGGCTGCGACCGAGGCTGGTTTGCAGGCTGGTGAGGCAAAGGCAACCGGACAGGATATTCAGGCAGCAGCAAGGCGAGCTGAAGAAGCTGCAAAGGAAGCGATAGCGAGGGCCAGGGAGGCCGGGCTTTCTTCAGATGAAGCCAGGAAAATTGCTGAGGCTGCATTGCGGGCGGCGCAAGAGGAAGCGGAGCGGGCTGCCAGGGCTGCTGCTGAAGCTAAACGGGCGGCAGAGGAAGCTGCTCGCAGAGGGGAAGAGATTGAAGCCAAGGCTGTCGAGGTGGCTGGTATAACCAGTACAGCTGCAGAAGAGTTAGCTGCAAGAGCTGAGGAGGAAGGTCTTAGAGCTCAGGACAGGGCCTATGCTTCTACTGAGGCTTTAGAGGCGGCTATGAAGGCTGCGAGCGAGGCAATAAAGAGGGCCAAAGAGGCGGCCAAGGCTGCTGAAGCGGCTGCCAGTAATGTAGCTGCAAATCCCACTATAGATAATATTGAAATAGCAGGTCACGCAGGTGCTCAGGCCAAGAGGGAATCGGCGTTAACGCTATTTGCCGCCGAGGAAGTAGCGAGAAAAGCAGATTTTGCTGACCTCGCGGGTGATGAGGCGTTAAAGGCTGCCTCCATGTTGACAGGGGTTTTAGGCGAGAGGGTTACTGAGGCTGGTACTCAGGCAAAGAATATGGCGGCTTCTGGACTTAAGCTAGCAGAGAAGGCTCGTGCGGCATCTGATCTTGCTAGCGCGGCCGGAGATAAGGCAATTGAGGCTGCGAATCGTGCCATTGCTGAGGCGCTGAGAAAAGCAGCGGAAGTTGCGGAGAGGGCTGCTCGCAGAGCAGAGGAAATCGCAGCGGAAGTTGCTCGCAGGGCACAGGAGGTTGAGGCCAGGGCTGCTGAGGTAGCGGATATTGCTGGAAGGATTTCTGCAGAGACGGCAGAGCGGGCTGAAGAGGCAGGTCTTAGGGCTCAGGAGAGGGCCTATGCTGGTACTGAGGCTGTAGAAGCGGCTATTAAGGCTGCGAACGAAGCCATAAAGCAGGCGAAGGAAGCAGCGAAGGCTGCTGATGCAGCTGCGGAGGTAGTAACAAAAGCTCCGAATTTAAATAACATAGAAAAAGCGCAGGAGGCCGGTGCTGTTGCGAAAAAAGCGTCGGCAGAGACGTTGTTTGTCGCAGAGGAACTGGATAGAAAATCTGATTTCGCTGAGTTGGCTGGCGATGAAGCTCTGAGAGCTGCTGCCGCTTTGTCAGGGACACTGGCTGAGAAGGTTGCCGACTCTGGCAAGATGGCAAAGGAAGCAGCTGCTAATGGAATGAAGACGGCGGAGAAGGCTCGCGTGGCATCTGATCTTGCCAGCGCGGCTGGTGATAAAGCCATTACTGCTGCCACTCGTGCCATGCATGCATATCTGGAAGCTTTGGGCAAGTTAGCGGCTGAGATTAAGGCCAAAACCGAGGAAGCAGTGAAATCTATTGAGGGCGCGGTTGCTGAGGCGCTGCGAAAAGCAGAGGCAATGACGCGGAAGGCGGAAGAGGTTGCGGCTGAAGTCAAGCGTAAAGCTGAGGAGGCCATTAAAGCTGCTGAGGCTGCTGCGGGGAGGGCGGAAAGGGTTGCTGCTGAGGCCAGGGCTAAAGCGGAGGCTGCTGTGAAAGCTACTGAGGCACAGGCTGCTGAGATAATGAGAAAAGCACAGGCGCTGATTGAGAAAGCGGTTGAAGAGGCCCATGCCCGTGCAATTGAGGCCGCCAAGATGGTATTAAAGAGCTTCCTCACTTCTTGGCAGTTCGTGGTGATCATATTGACGATCATCCTTATATCCGTATCAATAGCTACAGCTCTGATCCAACTAAAGTAGTCGATATTTTACGCTGGGTAAGAAATGTAATACACCGCCAACGTTGTTGGCGGTGTATTATTTTTATTAGAACATAATTTGAAGCCTGGCTAGCCGTATCGGTAGAGATAAAACATATAGCATCGCAGGATTAACTATTGCATCAGGCTTCTGGGTCTGTATTGGAGTGCTTCAGCTAAATGGCTGACGTGAATAGTAGGCTCCTTTGCTAAATCGGCAATAGTGCGTGCCAGCTTTAGTACACGATGAAAGGCCCGGGCTGAGAGCGCCAGTTGATGCATCGCTGCTTTTAACAGCTGCTGCGCCTCAGATTCTACCTGGCAGAATAATTTCACTTGAGAAGGAGACATCTCAGCGTTGCAGTGAATCCTGGTACCGGCAAACCTCGTCCGCTGGATATCGCGGGCTTCCTCCACCCTTGCTCGAACGGTTTCGGACGGTTCGCCTTTGTGATCGTCTGCGAGCTTCTCGTATTCTATGCGGGGTACCTGAACAAACATGTCTATCCTGTCAAGGAGCGGCCCGCTGATACGTTTTTGATACCTTGAGATCGTGCTCGGAGAGCAGGTGCATTCCTTTATCGGATCACCGAAGTAGCCGCATGGGCATGGATTCATGGCGGCCAGGAGCATGAAGTTTGCCGGGAAGGTGACACTGCCCTGGGCTCGACTGATAGTTACTATTTTATCCTCCAGCGGCTGCCGCAATACTTCCAGTACGTTATGCCCGAATTCAGGCAGCTCATCGAGGAATAGAACGCCTCTGTGGCTCAGGCTTATTTCCCCCGGCCTGGGCCACCTCCCCCCACCGACCAGTCCGGCGTTGGAGATGGTGTAATGCGGGGCGCGGTACGGCCGCTGCATTATCAGAGGCGTATCGGATGGCAGGAGTCCGCTGATACTGTAGATTTTTGTTACTTCCAGCGCCTCCGCCCTGCTCATCTTTGGCAGTATCGATGGCAGCGAACGTGCCAGCAGTGTTTTTCCGCTGCCCGGGGGTCCGCTCATCAGAAAATTGTGTCCTCCGGCTGCGGCCACTTCGAGGCCTCTCTTGACATGTTCCTGCCCTTTAATATCGGCTAGATCGATTTCAGATATAAAGGTCGTATTTTCTAGTTCTACGTTTGATTGGTAGTAAGAAATATACAGCTCATTATTTAAATGCTTTGCTAATTCCGACAATGAATTTACGGGCAGGATCTTTGCTTCTTGTACCAATGAAGCTTCACGGGCGTCAATAGCCGGGACAAAGGCCAAATGCAGGCCGTTTTCCGCGGCAAGCGCTACCATAGGAAGGATGCCGTGTGTATGCCTCAAGCTGCCGTCAAGTGACAGTTCTCCAAGGAATGCTGCCTTGGTTACATCCGCTGTTATCTGACCCGAGCATATCAATATACCTATAGCTATGGGAAGATCATAGGCCGGGCCTTCCTTCTTCATATCGGCGGGGGCCAGATTGACCGTTATCCGTTTAGTTGGGAACATCAGTCCGCTGTTCTTGATAGCGGCGCGGACCCTTTCTTTGGCCTCCTGCACCGCCGTATCCGGCAGCCCGACGATGTTGAAGGCGGGGAGCCCGGGGGAAATATCAATCTCCACCTCAACAATAGCTCCCTCAAGTCCGACTACAGCACAGCTTAATACTTTTGCGAGCATAATTAGTAGACTAATTGGGGTTAATATGAATGACCTATGTGAACATCTTACTATGCTGCCGTATCTGTGTCAAATGAATAGCCGTCGGGTTGGGTATCAATTCGATATACATCCCATTTAATAACGCATTTAGGGGCGAGCACAGGGGCTCGCCCCTACGGGGGACGTTTGATAACAAGCCCGGCGGGACATCCGACATCGAATATCTGGATCGGGCGATCACAAGGATCGCCCCTACGGGGGACGTTTGATAACAAGCCCGGCGGGACATCCGACATCGAATATCTGGATCGGGCGATCACAAGGATCGCCCCTACGGGGGAATGATCGATTGTCATGAACCGGATTTGGGCAGACACACAGGTCTGCCCCTACGGGCATTTGGAAATAGGGGAAAATAAGAAGCGCCCTGATTTCTCGGGGCGCTTCTGCTTGTCTTCTTAGGGTTTTAATCAGGCCTTGTTCATATCAACCGAGTTTATGGCCATACACCCTGGAAACCGTTTGAGCCTGCGCCAACAACAGAACAGTCACCGGTTGAAGTGTTGGTACATGATGAGAATATGCTACCGTAAATGTCCACACCCCAGATGTAGTGAGAAGTAGTCTTACATCCAGTAGCGCCGCCAGTGCAGTTATCGAGTGTTGTGTCTAATAAGCCGTCTGGTGCTTTTCGCAGCATGCCTCCCATGGTGGTTGTTAACGCACTCATGTTAATTACTAGGCAACCGCTGCAACCGGTGATTGTTATCGAGTCCGAGGTGTTAGCCGGGAGCACTCCCGGGTGGGACGTGTCAGCTGAATAAGCAGTAACAGCGTTCTGGATTTCATCGTGTACAGAATTGTACGCTGCCGATTTGGCTGACCCGAAGACGCCGCCTACTGCCATCACCACAACTCCGGCCAGGATAGCTAGGATGACCATAACGATCAATAACTCGATTAGCGTGAAACCACTTTTGCTTTTCCTAGGCCCGAACCCCATGTTTTTTAATGCTTTCATCTTAAATCACCTCCTTTCGTTCTATATTTATATGCTTTTATTTAATCTTATGTATATTTAAGTATTATTATATTATCATGTTATTTCATCTTTGTCAATAGTTTCTTAGAAACGTTTGGAACGATCATATTATGTCCAAGATTAGGAAAGATTATCATACGTATAATAAGTTTGTCAATGTTTTTGTACTTTGGGGAGTGGGTTAGGAATCATCTAACCCCCTGTTAGAATCCCCCTCAGTCCCCCTTTCATAAAGGGGGACTTTTTCATTGGGGGTGTCGGGGACACCCCCAAGACCCCGGTCCTTTTGCTCGGTGTGGTGTTCTTCACCGCGCCGAAAGTTGAAGGTGAAGAATACCTTCAACAGCGTAGGTTGCCATTTTAACGCCCCCTGTCCTTCCGCGGAATCCTTCCGGAACTGGAAGGACCCCTCTTTGACAAAGAGGGGGTTAGGTTAGGGGGAGTTTTTAACTGTCATTGCCCGACTTGATCGGGTGTTCTAGCGGTTATTATCTGTCATTGCGCGGAGTCCTTCCATGGAATTCATCCCACGGAAGGACGACAAAGCAATCTCGGCATTTGTGTTGCTTTACGAATCGAAAGAGATTGCTTCGCGGAGTTTACACTGAGCGCAGCGAATGTGCTCGCAATGACATCGGGGCACGGATCATCCTGTCAAGCCGTATTATGATAATGGAATAATCGCAGTTATGTCAGAAGGAACGCTGCACTTCTGGATAATGACCAGAGACCTTGCTTTGCCAAATATATTGAATGTGAGTAAAGACGATTATTTGCTAGGTGCCTGGATACCAGCTTGAATACCAGTGCAGTATTTGTGGCCCCCAGATAAGTGTCACCATAGCTGCAATAGCAAGGAACGGGCCAAATGGAATAGCGTCCTTCCTCTTCTTGCGGCGAAGCGCTACAAGCGCAATGGCTGTAAGGCCGCCGCCAATAATACCGATTACTAAAGCAACTATAACAAGAGGGAATCCCGTAGCTGTTCCTATAAATCCGGCCAGCATCACATCTCCTCCTCCCATTCCACGGCCGCGTGTAATTATATTTGGCAGCAGAATTAAAGTTGCACCAGTCACGCCACCTAACAATGCACTGAGTATCCCTTGACTCGGCCAAATGGAAAAGTCCGGCCAGAAGAATTGGAACCAGAAGAAAGAGAAGATCAGCGCTAAAGCTATCCCTATGTAAATAGTCATGTTAATAATAACCTGCTGTTCCAAATCGATGAAGAAAATAACTATGAAAATGCAGGCATATATAAGAGGCATAGCAATATGTACACTCAGGCTGTCCTGGTGGGATAAAAAGTGCCATGTGATAAGTCCGAACAAAATCGCTGTAGTCAGTTCAACTATGCATATACGAATAGGGATCTTGACTCCGCAATACCTGCAGCGGCCTCTCAGCAAAATGTAGCTGATAAGTGGGATCAGGTCTTTCTCTGTAAGCCTTTTTTTGCAGGATGAGCAATGGGAGGGTGGCCTGACTATTGACTCGCCGGCGGGAATGCGGTCTATACACACATTCAATAAGCTTCCAACAAACAAGCCTAACAGCGCAGCAATTGATGAGGCAAGCGGGATTATCATACAACTTTAAGGATAAGCCCTATGTTCACCATGTACTCGGCTATAGGGAGGTCTGCCGGGCAGTTTATAGGAGATTCCAACGGTTGTACCGTACGTCCCGTCAATGCTGCAACGTTAAGAGCGAAGGGCACGCCTGCTGCTGCTGCTCCGGTAAGATATACAGGTGTGTTCTGATCTAACGGATGTTCTTTGTTGATTTCGTTGTAGGTTACTATTGTGCGTCCCAACTCATCGCTGATTCTTCCGACGGCGTAGTCTTGGTTAGCTACACCTTCTCCAAGAAAGACGCTACGTATCAGGACAGGTGTATCGTCTGAAACGATTACAAGTTCCATGCTATTGCCTTCGCAATTTGCAATGATCGCGTCCTTTTGGTTAACTGCTCTCATCAGGGCCAAAGGTTTTAAATCTATACTGGAAGGATTAAGTCCGGCATGGCTGAATGCGCGTAATAATAATGACATTGGTTCCTTAGGCACTGCCAAGAGAAACACGTGTATTTGAGCCGTTTCTGTTTCTGATGGGAGAATCTGCCAGTGAAAGTAGTTATCCTCTTCGGAGACTGTCATAGTTCTTCTTACCTCACGGGGCACCACAGAGTCCAGCTCTTTTTTACCGACATTTGGGATAGTGATGATACGGGAGACGGACCTGAGCCCTGGCAGAGCGCAAATTACGTAACACCTGTTAGTTTCGATACCTGTTATTGCATTCTTGATAACTTCCCCAAGGCCTTCGGGATCAGCTACCTGGCCCATTTTGAGGAGACGGGCATCGAATGATACACTTTTCCATGATTCTATAGCGTTATTATGGTAGCTTAATAGCCTGATATCATTGCCCTCAATAGTTAAAGCCAAAATGCGTTTGCCCGTAGATTTGGCGCTACCTTTACCTAGTGATAAGCTGGGCATGCTAACCTTTGAAAGCTTAGGCATGCTCATTTTGGATTTACCTTTTGCTACAGGTGTTTTGGGAGGGGTTTTGGTTTCTTCCAATTGTGGTGCAGGTGCAGTATCAGCAGATACCGCAGGTTTTTCTTTCACCTTATGTACAGCAGGCATAGCAGGTAGATGAATTTTGGGTATATTCATCCGCGTTTTTTCTTTTTGAACGGGCGCCGGAGTTGAAGCAGTAGCCATTTCATGCTCAAGTATCGGGGATACTGCAGGTTCCTGGGTAATGGGTTTATCCTTTGTCTTATGCAGGGAAGGCATTTTGGGCATGCTGAACTTTGATCCCCCCTTTATTTCAGGCTGTTCGGATTTGCTGGAATCGCTTTCCGAAGTTGCCATTGATGCATCGCTTTTCTCGACTATTAGTTCCCCCTTTTCTTTATGTGAAGCAGATTTTTTAAATATGTTGGGCATGGATACGCTGGGTAAAGGAATCTTAGGAACACTGAGCTTGGGCACCCCCGGTTTAGATATGCTGGGCAAAGGTATTTTGGGGACATGAAGCTTAGGCATACTCGGTTTAGATATACTGGGCAGCGGGATCTTGGGAACGTTTACTTTGCGATGTTCAACCTCATTAGCCTCTTTGATTTGGTCCACAGATTTTACATCTGGTCTTTCCTCAGCTTCAGGAGGCAAGGTAACAAAAATGTCAGATTTATCCTTTGCCTTTTGGGAAGAGCGACGAACGCTCGGTAAATTAGGCAAAGGTATCCTTGTTGGTATTCTAGGTATCTTTAAGCGTTTCATAAATAGCGCTCCTTAATAGACATCGAGGCACTTCTATTGTTGGGATAAAATAGATAGTGAAAAACTGACTACCCACATTCCATCTGTATTTGATAAACTGAGTCCGGTAATGCTTACAGCATTGTATGGTAATTCCTCAATGTTATTAAGGAATTTAATAATTCTAGTAATTTTCTCCCCCGCTGAGGCTACGCCGGAGGATGATATCGAGAATCTATTGTCTATATACGTACTACCATTAATATCAGAGGACGCTTTACCTGATGGATTGTATTGTAAGCAGGTGACATTCGCGTCTGCTGCAGCTTGAAGTATTAAATACACTACTTCGATATTATTAATCTCAAGAGGAAATGGAGATTCATCGATTAAATCCTGTTGAGCCTCCTCAAGCTGGCTTTGAAGGGCTGCAATATTCTGGGGCCCCCCGATGTTATTTATTTGCTGGTGTTTCAACTGAATATCTCTGTTTAAATCTGTCCTTTTACTTACAGCACCGAAGTATGACGTAGCAAAGTAAATCGCCAGTGCTAAGAGAATAATACTAACCACAATTAAAACTACATGTGTGATAGTAATGCCTTTCGGCAGTTTCATTGATGAAAGGTTCGCTTTCGACAACTTGCCAAGCGAGAGTTGTTTATTCATTAACTCCGCCTTCCATTTGAGATGCATTGTTTACAGAAACTGTGATGGCAAAATTGCAGGCTGCTATGTCTGGACAATCACCAAAGTTAAAGTTAACATCGGTGAAAAAATCGCTTGCTTCAAGGTCTACCGCAAAATCATAAACATACATTTTCCTAGTGGCAACGCCGGGAAGTGACACCTTGTTGTTAGCGGAAGTGCCTATACTTGATAAAGTAATTTTCTTGCCTGGAACGAGGTCGTCTATTTCAGTTATTATCTGCGACCATAACATGCTATCGTTGTGGAAAGTCCGGTCATCCGCTTTCGCGGTTGCCAGTTGATCTTGAAGAGGGGTAATCTGGCTTTTTATTCCATCCGCCTCGTTTTTATTTGCCTGTAATGTTGCTAGCTGTTGTTGAAGGCCGGTTTGCTCTATTTTAAGAGAATTACTATCACTATCAACGCCGGATTTCATAATAATGAGTGGGGCAATGGCACAAACAAGTACAAAAATTGTCATGTACAATATTAAGCTTAACTTTGATTTTTTTGCCGGGCGAAATTCAGACGGAAGAAGATTGAGGTCTATCTTTTTAGGACGTCTTTCAGGTGTTTTTTGTAACGTCATTAATAATTCCTTTTCAACCACATGTTAGAGGAATGTACTATGAAAATAAATAAATGTCAAGTACCTGCTCTGCCAGGTAGTGGGTCAATTTGATATCCAACCCCCTTGGTCCCCCAGATATGTGATACAGGGCGATTCATGAATCGCCCCTACAGGGGAGCTTTAAAATTTGGGGGACACCCCTAATCCTTCCGCGGAAGGACACCTTTTGTATTCCGTGGGCTGAGCCCACCCTACGGCTATATACTCTTATTAATCCGTCATTGCCTGACTTGATCAGGCAATCCAGAAAGGGCATATGCAATATGCCCCTACAAAGACTCTCTCCCCTCCAACGGGCGAGAGAGAATGAATATCTCCTGCACCTGTTTTGATAATCCGCGATCCATTTGCTAATAATATGTTACCTGCCAACCGGGTATCTCTACGATTTGGTCCTTCCACCATGCCATAGGTCCGGGGCTATGCCGGACAAGGGCGGTTATGGATACGATGTCCTGGTTATTTCTCTTTGCTGTAGCTGTAATCATGTAGTCTTGATAGGAATAGGCTACCCCCTCAATCTCTTTGCCGACACGGACCCAGGTATAATTAGTGTCATCAACAGCGACGAACGGCTCTGAGTATGATGCGCGAAGTTCATCGCCAAGGCAACTCCCAAGCCAATCCCGTACTGCATAACGATGGCAGCCGGTATTCTTGAATTGTATGGTGTAGTTGCCGGTTGCGCCCTCAGGGACAGACCAGTTGAACCACAGATGAAGCGGAGTCGATTCAGGAGCAGAGCCGTTGCGCTCAGTCAAAGGTATCTTCACGCCGTCTCGGTCCAGCATCCACATGGAGCCGCTGACATAATAAGGACATCGGGCAGAGCAAAACATAAAGACAAGCCAATAACAATAGCGCACACCTTCATCGTCGAAGGCCCAGTTCACCTGCACCTGGTTCCCTCCGATCAGATATAATTGAAAGTCATGGGTCAAGTCTTTTCCCAATGAACCGAGGAGGAGCGATGTATTGCAGGAGGAAGTATTGCAGGTTGAGATTCCAGGGTCGAGATAAATCCAGTCGCTAGAGCCTTGCGGCGTATCCAGTGACTGCGGTATGGAATTATTGATCACCACGCCAATATCATATCCGCTATTCAAGTAGCCAGAGCCATTGAGGGGGTTCAGCAGGTTGTACGGCGCGCTCACATTCTGGTTATAAACGTCGACCCCCCGGTAGATATCGTTCAGGATATTTTCCATCATGGCATCGGCGGTATAGTAGGCATTAGTCCTGTTGAGCTCATGGAGGTATTGAGTATAGCTGCTGTCCAGATAACGAAGCAGCGGCGAGATGACAATCAGCCCTATTGCCATCACTATGAGGGTGAGGATAAGGAGCTGCCCCTTTTTAGCTTTCACATGTATTTTGTATTTCCTTGGGCATTTGATTACCATCGGTAGAACCACCAGTCATGGCCGGTTATCGTCAAATCATAAGCCATAATACCGCCGTTGTGTATTATAGCTTTAGTAGATGGCAGTGTCAGGATCCAAAGTGATGGAGTGGACCCGGTGCCGTCCAGCTGTACCTCGCCGCTGGGGGCGTATAAAATCCCTTCCAGTTCGACACAGGGGTGAGACTTGGCATCTGCTCCCTTTATCCATATGTCGTTGCCGCTGTTGCCCGTAGCCCACAAAAGCAGATTCTGTTCATCGTAAGGCTCTAACCCTATGTACGCGCTTCCATTCGACAATGTGTCAGTATTGTCGATGATGATCTGTGAGGCGATGAAGGTAACTGCTCCCCTGATCGCAGAGCCGCTCAGGGTTATTATGCCCGAGTTGTAATAGTATCCCGGCTTCAACTGGTGTGTGCTTGAATTGTAAACTTGGCTTACGGAGGTAAGGATGACGTTGCTCTCGTTGAAGATATACTGGTGGTTCCAATCGTCAAATATCGGAGTCGAGAGGTTATGAAGACCGAAGTAATCCTGAGGGACTCCGATATTGGGCAAAGTCTGGGGAAGGCATGGCGGGGGAAGGCATGGCGTTGAAAGGTTGCCGTACACAAAATCCGAGCCGTCGCCTGTGAATAAATAATTGTTACAGTACAGCGTTCCGCTGACCCTGTTGCCGGAGGCGGTAACAGAGACAAGCCCGTTGACGTACAAATCGCCGTTGAACAGGTTGAACTTGCCGGATATAGTCAGCGAGCCGAGGCCAATGATGGCATTATCGCCCCATATACCGCCCCTGCCAATCCCAGATAATACAGGCCGTTGCGCGATGTATATTGTCAATTGCTTCTGTACATATTTGCCCAGGCTTATATTGATGCTGGCTGTCATGTTCGCCACTATATAATCCGGCGACAGAGTCCTAGTTAGACTGAAGTTGGCACTGGTAATGTGCCATGATAAAAATGTTGTATAAGTTGCTGGCGCTTGCAAAAAGGTAGCGGTAATTGACTTGGGCATGTTCATCAGTATAGTAGTGGGGTTGGTGGAGCCTGACAGGTCTCCGGACCAGCTGAAGAATATCCAGCCGGCAGCCGAGACAGCGGTAACTAGAACTGTAGAGCCGCTGGCTTGCGGGTTGGAAGTATTGGTAGAGATAGTACAGCCTGCGGTGATGGCTCCAGCGGGTGCCACAGTCGTAGTCAGGGTGTAGACATCTTGAGTAAAGGTAGCGATAACTGACTTGTTGTCGTTCATGGTGATAGTAGTAGGGTTGGTGGAGCCTGAGAGATTGCCGGACCAGCCGATGAATGTCCAGCCGATGAATGCCCAGCCGGTGGCCGGGACAGCAGTAACCAGAACTGCAGAGCCGCTGGCATGCGGGTTGGAAGTATTAGTGAAGACAGCGCCGCTCCCTTCTACGCTGGTGGTCAGGGTGTAGACATCTTGAGTAAAGGTAGCGGTAACTGACTTGTTGTCGTTCATGGTGATAGTAGCGGGGCTGGTGTTGCCTAACAGGTCACCGGACCAGCTGGAGAAAGCCCAACCGGAGTCCGGGACAGCAGTAACCAGAACTGCAGAGCCGCTGGCATGCGGGTTGGAGGTATTAGGAGTGACAGAGCCGCTTCCTTCTACGCTGGTGGTCAGGTTATACGTCAGCGCGAAGATAGCGGTAACTGACTTGTCGCTGTTCATCAGGATAGTAGTGGGATTGGTTGTGCCTGACAGGTCGCCGGACCAGCCGGTGAAGGTATAGCCGGGAGACGGGGTAGCAGTAATCAGAACGGTGGAGCCGCGGTCATGCGGGTTGAAGGTATCAGGAGTGGCAGTGCCGCTTCCTACAACGCTGGTGGTCAGGGTGTATGTAACTGTGCAGGTTATTTTAACCTCTACGTAGTTTGTGTTAAGTGAGTGGTTGTCAGAGACCAATTTTTCCCGCGCGGGGAACGGAGCATTCATTACGTAAGCCCAATTGTACTCATTGCAGGGATAGGAAGTACCGTTATTCAGCCAGTCCACGTAAATCGGGTAAACCCATTTGGCAAAGGCTAGTGGTTCATAGGTAAGGTCTTCTATCACAGGCCAGTTCTCCGCTTTGTCCTCGGGAACCTCCGGCCCTTCGGGGATGTAGTAGCCGGTGCATGGTAGCACGAAGGAGCGCACCATGCCATCGGCGGGATTATTCTCCAGTGCTTTAAACTTGTAGTTGAGGTAATCTCCCAGGTGCAGGATGGCATATGAACCGTCCTCAGCGGAGATATTATCGAGCACATCCAGAGTGAACAGGGTGTTTGACGGCGATTTAACAAGATTAAATGCTTCTACAGGCTGCAGCTCGGTTACAGTCACCGGTTTGTCATCCGTATAATCCACGGCCAGATAGTCAATGGCAAAAGCGCCTGCGGGGACGTTCAGCCTGATCCGGTCGCCCTGGATATCGCTCAGGTTGAGGAGGGCTATATGAGACGCTCCATCTGTTATTTTTATGTCCGTATAGTGTACCCAGTCCGAGCCGTTCCATACTTCTATCTGAAAGGCGATGCAGCCCCAAAATCCATAATCGAAGTACGGCGAGAACTCGGGATCGGTTTCTGCTCGCTCCACAAGCGCATCGTGGTTTGGCGAGCCGAGGATGTATACGTAGTAGCTCCACAGTTGCAACAATGAGAGGTAGTTGTAATGTGCATCCACTATGAGCTTGGCGGTGCCACTGTTTACCCCGTCGCCGGACATGCCTGCATCCGGGATGTCGGGGAGCGTCAATTCGATCCAGTCCTGTAACTGACTCTCATCGCTGAAGTCCTTTGCCGTGATGTCGGGATTCCAGTTATTTCCGTCCCTGGCAGACAGGGCCGATGTTACATCATTGCCATAGCTGTCAACGGCGGTCAGCGTCTTCGGTTCGCTCACGGTATGGATTGCGCCGGTAGCGTCGTCCGCTATTACCTCTGTGCCCTCGGGATGGTCAACGACCCACAGCCCAAGCTTATCGAAATAGCTGGACTCGTATGCGGGTGCGCGTACCATAAGGTCGTAATAGCCGTTCTTGGGTGTGAGGACATTCGTGGCCGGATAGTTGGTCCCGCTGTACCTCTTGAGTACACGTCCGGACGCGGCCGAGTCTATAAATTGATATATTTCTCCATCCCAGACATACATGCGCGGGCATGGCGGCGGAGTGCCGTCATCCTGAGCGGCGGCCATGACGGCCAACTGCTGGCCGGAGAAATAATTGGAACAATCGGAGGTTATGTTGCCGTTAAACCATGTATCGGAACTCTTGTTGCTTTGAGAACTTAATTGGGTCCATGAACCGCTACCACTATAGTTATAAATTCTGGTGTCAGTCTGGTAACTTCCGCTGCAGCCATAGCCCAGCCAGTTCACATCTATTCTGCTGATAAAGGGAATGTATTCAGATACATCAATCAGGTATCTCTGTATATTACTCTCGTTCAGTGTTGTTGTAAGAGATGTTGCCCATCGGTTGCCGTCGGTTGAAGCGATGAGAAACAGGTTACTAGCGCTAGTCCATGCGTTACCGTCGCAATTTGATGTCGGATTAGGAGGGTATGTAACACCATAGGAGTGGCAATGTGTGTCTGCAGCGGATTTGCCTGAGGTATTGGCGAAGGTGTAAGTTGTTGGATTAATGATCTGAGTAAAGGTAGCGGTAACCGATTTATTGCTGTTCATGATGATAGTAGCGGGGCTGGTGGTGCCTGACAGGTTGACGGACCAGCTGGAGAAAGCCCAGCCGCTGGCTGGGGTAGCAAAAACATCAACGGCGGAGCCGCTGGCATGCGGGTTGGCGCTATCGTTAGTGACAGTACAGCCTGCGGTGATGGCTCCAGCGGGTGCCACAGTCGTAGTCAATTTATAGGTGATCTGAGTAAAGGTAGCGGTAACTGACTTGTTGTCGTTCATAGTGATAGTAGCGGGGCTGGCGTTGCCTGACAGGTTACCCGACCAGCTGGAGAATTTCCAGCCGCTGGCTGGGGTAGCAGTGACCTGAACGACAGAGCCGCTGGCATGCGGGTTGGAAGCATTGGTAGAGATAGTACAGCCTGCGGTTATGGCTCCAGCGGGTGCCACAGTCGTAGTCAAGGTATAGGTATTTTGAGTAAAGGCAGCAGTAATTGCCTTATTGCTGTCCATAGTGATAGTAGCGGGGCTGGTGTTGCCTGACAGGTCGCCGAACCAACTGAAGAATGTCCAGCCGCTGGCTGGGGTAGCAGTAACCTGAACGGCAGAGCCGATGGCATGCGGGTTGGAGGTATTGGGAGTGACAGTGCCGCTTCCTACAACGCTGGTGGTTAAGGTATAGGTAGTAGGAGGCGGCGCTGATGTTGCTGCGGGCAGCGCGGGTGTAACGATCATTTGTCTGGCTATGTTGTTGCCGGTATGGTAGTAACTGACAAAAAACTGATCACCGGTGGCATAGTCGGTCCAGCTGAAGTTGCCGTAATACGGGTTCCCGTCTCCCGCACTGAAGTTATCGGCCATGTTGCCGTCCTGGTAGAGGCTCGTTGCAAGTCGGCTTATCTCGTTGGTTAGCGTGAGCTGGGCGCTCTGATCCGGCGGCACGAACAGCACCTGGTAAAAGACAATTCCTACAACCGGCAGAAGGATAGCAGTAATGGCCAGCGCTGTTATCACTTCTATGAATGTGAGCCCGCGCGAGCGCTTCATTGTATCACTGCTCCTTCTTATCATATACAGGTTGTTTCCACACAGGCCAAGGTAAATTTAGTAGACGTATGTCACGGACGCAGAGACGGTCTGGTAAGATATCCTGTCTTCTCCGTTGAAAAAGAGCACGGTATATGTTCCCGCCTCCTTAGCAGTAGGCGTTGTTACGCTAAATTCATAGGACCCGGACTGCAGGGCGGTAAACAACCATAAAGCGCAATCATAAAGGGGTTTCTCATAGTTCCAGTTGTTCTCCACATAAACACACCAGTTCGCGCCGCAACTGGCCGGATTCATTACTATCGGCGCAGAATCGCCTGATATATCACAATCACAACTACTAGCATTCGCATTCGGCATGCATCCGCCATTAAAGCCAAGTCCAGGCCTGAAGATGACGCCGTCTTGCTCAACATTGCCCTGGTAGTCTCTGTTGACCCATGGCGGCGTTCCATTATAGATGCCGATGTACGGGGCACCCCAAGTCCACCAACCGTCCACCGTTCCATAAAGCTCGTTTACCCAGTCGAACTTCCAGGTAGCGCTTATATATCCCGATTGGCTGGTTGTGAATACATGATAGTACCCAGTGTACGTTCCGCAACTGCTCTCGCTAGTATTAGAACTAAATACGCATCCCAATGCCCAACCGCCGGGCTGTAGGAAAGGCATGTCTTCTACAACATCGTTGACTATGTTACCCTTTGCAGGCGGAGAGGATAGGGATTCTCTTGCAGCTTTGTAACCGGTAAGCTGTACCTGCTTACCATGCAAATAGCTGACGTTTACCGTGACTAGCTGCAGCGATTGATTTACGCTTACATCGCTCACCTGTCCGCTGATGTTGTAATTTACCCTGTCGCTGATATTTTCGCCTGTCATTATCGATCTGTATACACCGCTATCGCTTATATCACCGGTTGAGGCATTGTATTTCTGAGCTTTTACAAATTCCATCTGTGATTTGGCGAGGTTCAACGCTGAGGTCTTGCGGCTCAGATTCAATGTCCCTGTAATACCCACATTCAAAGATTCGAGTAATGTTACGACAACAACGGATATAAGGAATATCGATATTACGGTTTCTATTAAAGTTGTGCCTCTCTTACTCATAACCGTTACCTCAATATGCTATAAAAGCGCTATGAATTAGTGTCTAGGAGGTTTCTAATTAATACATTTATTACTTATCTTTATATAATATTATATTCTATTATAAATGTCAATATGAAAATGGCTTTTATTTACAAGCTTTCTTTATTACATTATTTTTGGCTCTGGAGCTGCCCTGCTATACCGTACATAGGCTGGTACATGGATAGGGCAATGACGGCAACAATACCTCCGATGACTACGGTCATGATCGGGGTAAGCATCTGAGTCGCTTGAGCTACTGCCCTGTCCGTCTCCATCTCATAAAAATCTGCTATAGAGATAAGGTTTGGTTCAAGCTTGCCGGTCAGTTCGCCAACACCTACCACTTGCGAGATTAAGGTCGGGATAATCTCCTGGTTTTTCATTGCCTGCGATAGAAGAAGCCCGTCATTTACATCACTGCGCAATTGCTGGAACGCTTCCTTGAAAATGTGGTTATCGCTCGTTTGTACAATCAAGTCCAGAGCATCTGTTATAGAAATTCCACCGCCAAGCAGGAGCGCCATATTCCGTGTTGTTCTGGCCATAGCTCCCTTTATATTAACATCTTTAATTAGCGGCGTTTTCAGGATCATGGAATCCTTGGTCCTTTTGCCCCGTGGTGTTCTAAAGTACCATATCGTACCGCCGATGATAAGGAATGCGCCGATGGCCAGATAAAGGATATTTCCTTTAGTGAAATCAGATACGGCTACCATGATTTTAGTGAGGAACGGCAGCTCGCCACCCATCTGCTCGAAGAGTCCCTTCATAGCGGGAATGAGGAAAGTAACAAGCCCTACGACTGCTAGAACAGCGAAAGTGAGTACGATCATGGGATATGTCATTGCTCCTTTGATCTTTCTTTTGATCTCTGCCTCTTTGGTCATCTGAACGCTTATCTGCTGCAGCATTTGCTCTAGGTTACCGATCTCCTCACCCACTTTTG
>Ga0315294_10000916_pt1 | contig 32029 bp, 32 predicted proteins | sample YL17G13_40_MG_FD_203626 | JGI IMG/M metagenome (GOLD analysis project Ga0315294, IMG submission 203626) | Sediment microbial communities from Yellowstone Lake, YNP, Wyoming, USA - YL17G13_40 | ecosystem: Environmental > Aquatic > Freshwater > Lake > Sediment | place: USA: Wyoming | collected...
CGACCGTGCGTCCTTCCAGTCGGTGGACGGGGCCAGGGCCACGGCTTGGGACGAGAGCTGCTTCTTGCGCTCCAGATGCTCGGCCGCGAGGCGTGTGGCTTCCTTCTGCATGCGCGCAAGACGCGCCAGCTGTTCACCGGCTTCCTCCCGGCCTGCCAGGGCGGCGACACGGACGGAGGCGGCTGTCAGTCGTGGCAGCAACTTCGCCTTGTCTCGTGCTTCGCCATAGGCGTTCGCCAGCGCCGCGACGGCGTAGGAGATGACCTTTAGCGAAGGGTCGGCCCGCTCCTTGCGGGGAACGGCGCCCTCTGTAGTGGGCGTGGCGGGCACAGGTTTCTGCTGCGGCTTGTCCTGCCGTTTCATTGCTCTATGGGCTCCAGCAGGACCCAGCTGTCGTTGATGCAGGAGTTGCCATCCGGCGTGAGTCCGGGAGAGACGAGCAGATTGACGCCCTCCACCCCCTGCGGCAGCACGACGGTCTGAGCGGCAATGCTCTTGTCCTGGTGGATGCGCACATCCAGCGAACCCAGCGCATTGCGCAGGGTCACCTTCTGACCCTCCATCAGGCAGCGCTCGCGCGCAAGCTGCGTCGATACCGATGCCACGGGAGGCAGGACGCGTGCCCGTGCCTGGTCTTGGTCGATGCCGTTGATATAGTCGCGCACGTGCACGGTGATGAGGCGCAGCATGCCCGGTAGGGCGGTGATGTCGGGCACATGGGAGGGGAAGTGGAACGTGCCCTGGATGCGCGGCTCATCCTTGAGACGCCACATGCCAGGACCCGCAGGCGTCAGCCGGGAGTCGCTCTCGACGTCCACCAGCCGCGCCCTCTCGGTTGTGAACCAGTCCGGCAGCCCAAGCCGCAGGGCGACGTCTCGGATGATGTCCAGCTCGTCGCGGACGCCCTCGGGCGGCTCCGCCACCTTGTTCGTCTTCTGCAGCAGGTCATGGAAGTTGCTCATGACGTAGTCGTCGCCGCGTTCCAGGAATACTGTCGTCGGCAGGACGAGCGTGGAGGCACGGGCGGTCACGCTCATGTGCCAGTCCAGGCAGACCGAGAAGGGGCACTGCTCCAGGAAGTTCAGCACCTTGCCGGCGTCCGGGCACTGCGACGCGGGGTTGCCTCTCACGAACATCGCAGCCTCGACGGGTGGGTCGGCTTCTAGCAGTGACGCTCCCAGGCTGGGACGCGGCACGAAGCGGGGCTGAGCGCCGGGCACGGTCGCGAAGTCGTCTGGTAGCAAATCATCGTCGCCCTGTTCGAACCAGACGCCGCCGCCGGGGACGCCGTGATTGCCCAGCAGGAAGCCCAGCGTGTCGATGGCGTGGACCAGGTCGGCGCCCCAGCGGGTTCGTTGAAGACCGACGCCGGTCCAGATGCTGAGGGGCGACTGGGTCACCACGAAGCCCATGAGCGCATGCAGGGCTTCGGCGGAGAGGCCGGTGGCCTCCTGTGCGTCCTCGGCGGACACCAGCAGACACGCCTGCCTGAACACATCGTAACCTTCGTGTGCCGCCTCTGGTTCGCCACGGAGGATGATGGCCTCGTGGCACAGGTATAGGGCGAGTGTCAGGTCTGATCCTGGGCGCACAACCCACGCAGAGTCACTGATCGCCGTCGTGGGCGTGGCGCGCACGTCGATGGTCCCCAAGCGAGCACCCCCTCGGAGGGCGTCGTGCAGGATGGCGAGGAAGTGGACGCTGTTCTCGGCCGGGTTGCGACCCCACAGCAGGATGGACTTGCTCTCCAGTGCTGCGAGCGGCTGGTCGCGGCCGACCGTGCCGTAGCTGCGAGCCAGGCCGACCTTGCCCTCGGAGCCGCACAGTGACCCCGTAGCCATTGTGCCGCCCCCCAGCATCAGGGGAAGCAGGTGCTGGACCTTGTTGCCCAAGAGCAGGTTGCCGGAACCCTCGTAGAAGAGGAAGGACTGGTGACCGTGACGCAGGGCGGCTGACCGGATCGCCTGTGCCGTCATGTCCAGAGCCTCGTCCCAGCCGATAGGGATGAACTTGCCGTTCCGGCGTGCCAGAGGCGACGTCAGACGGTCCTGGCCCCGCAGATCACGGACCCAGCGGCGCCCCTTGTGGCAGATGAAGCCGCGCGTGTATGGGTTGTCCTTCCGTCCCTCCAGCTCCACGAGTCGCCCTTCCCTGCAGGTTGCGACCATACCGCACGAGTCGGGACAGTCGTACGCACAGACGCTCAGCAAGTTGCCATCCGCCAGCATTGGTTCCTCCACCGTTCAGGGTACCGACAGTATATCTGAGAACAGGACAGATGAAGGTGATGACGACGGACGAACGCGAACCCCCGGCTGCGACGACCGGGGGTGGGTGAAGCCATGCTCGGAAGGAGAACTATGTCAGTCTGACCTCGATATCGCCGGTGCCGGTGTGAACCGAGAGTTCGACGGTCGCCAAGCCCACGGGAATACGCTGCCGCTGGACCTCGACATCGACGCCTGGTCCTCTCACGCTTGCCTCGCCTGACCGTGTCTCGACGTCCACCATGACGTCGTGCTGGTCAAGTTCTGCGCGTACGTCGCCGCTGGTCGTCTTCAGGCGGGCGCCGCTCTGGACGGTCACGCCCTCCAGGCTGACGTCCCCACTGAAGCTGAGGACGTCGGCATCGTTCAGGACGGCGTTGAGGACCGACACATCACCCGAATACGACTTGATCATGCCACGCACGGTCGAGTTCCGGATGTCGACGTCGCCCGACTTGCTCACGATGTCGCCATCCACGAGGCACTCGTCCACGTCGACGTTGCCCGACGTCGACTGTGCGGACGTGAGGTGTGCCAGCGTGCTGGCGTCGACGTTGCCGGACACACTGCGCACGACGACTTCGCCCTTGAGGTTGCTGAGGGTAATGTCGCCCGAGACGGTCTTAAGCTCGCACGGCATGTTGGCAGGCACCTCGAGCTCCACCGGATCACCATTGCTGCCAAACCCGAAACTGAACGAGAAGCCATGGAATTCGCCTGCCGTCAGCCCCGACTCGACCTCGACTACGTCACCGTTCTGACGGGTCCGGACGGCGGACTGACCCCGGACGAACCGGACAGCTGGGAGCCCCTGGACACCGCGCACGTGTAGGTCCTCGGAGATCAGGCGTACGCTCAGACGGCGGCCCACTGCCTGCGGCGCAGACGAGGGAGTCACTGGTGGTAAGGGGGCGGTCGCTACCGCAGGTTCAACTGGCAGACGAGGCGCCTCTGGGACCTGCGACACCTGGTTCTCGACAGTGCCGAGGGCTGCCAGCAATTCGTCGTACTGCCCCCGTGTAATGAGTCCCTTGTCTTTCAGTTCACTCAGTCGTTCCTTCGCCCGGTTCATCGCTTCCTCCCTTGATGGTTTTCAGGACCGCATCGACGCTCAGGTCGCCGGCTTCCAGCTTGTCCAGCAGTTCCATGACGTCAGGTTTGCGTGCGGTCTTCTCAGCGGGTTTGTCATCGCAGGCCAGTCCCAGCGCCGCAAGCACCTTGTCCAGACGGCCGCGTACGGTTGGGTAGGACAGGTCCAGGCGGTCCTGGACTTCTTTCAGATTTCCGCGGGCCGCCAGGAAGGTCAGCAGGAACTGCTCATCCTCGGCAGACAGGGCCGCAAACGGGTCGAGCGGGTACGCTCCTCGCACAGTCGTGCCACAGGCGGGGCAATGCAGCTCGGAAATCTCCAGCTGTGACCGGCAGGACGGGCACGTTGTCGGCAGACGCTTCATGGCAGCCTCACTCGACGCTGAGGACGACGTTGGCTCCGTCGCCCGTATGAACGTTCATCAGTTCACCGACGAAAGCAGGGTCCGCGATCAGACGCCTGATCTCCTCGATGTCGATCGGGACCTCCTTGCCGTCGATGTCGATCGTCGCCTTGCCTCTGCGGGCCAGGATGTTCAGGCCAACGCCCACAAGCGCCATGGGAAACCCAAGGTCGACATGTTCTCCGCCTGCTTCGTCGACGTGGATCCGGAACGTCCGGCGTGTGCGAGGCTGCGTCCGCTGGATGGATGGGCGGGACTGCCCGGATTCCTGCGGCTCGAGGGTCGCGAGCAGTTCATCTGCCTCGGCACGTGAGAGCTTGCCTTGCTGGACCATGCGTTCGATCTTCTCTTGTTCTTGCGACATGTTGTCCTCCCAGTCTCGAATGAGTTTTCAGTCCTTGATGATATACTCACGCTTGCCGCTGACCGTCCAGACGACGCTGAAAAGCAGCGCCGCCGTTGTCTTGTCCAGCCGGCCAGCATACACCATGTCCATCAGTCTCGTCGTCGTGTCGGTCATCTCGTGCCTCCTGGTAAGATTTTGCTCACTTGCACCTAAATAATATTAAGTCGCAGATGAATGTCAAGAGGCAAATCATGGGATCGTGAAGAAAAAGTGAACACACTTAGCGTTAGAGAGCTGCTGGCGTCAGGATAGGTCGTGCGTTTGCGGAGCCTTTCCACTCATGGGTCATATTATTCATTTGCCACGCGTTGGCATGGTCGAGGAGGCTGAGCACCGGGGCAACGTTCTTGCGAAGCTGGAGACCGTAGATGTCCCTCGACTTGCCCAGGACGTGCTGCCTTTCCTGTCCAACCCTGTCGACGCGGACCGCATCCGGCTGTTCCCCGAGTGCATCCGGACGGCGCCCCTGCGGGTCTGAACCCTGTTTCTTGGTGAAGATATGTCGGCAAGAACGACGATCACTCCGTTGATTCATTTGGAATGTGATACAATAAATCAAGCCAATTGGGGTCGTTGTCGGGGTTGTTTGCCGGAGCATCGAGGGAAGCCAGACCCTTTCCAGCCGGAAGCAGGGAATCAGTGATAAGGAGATGATGGCGGTGCCGGATACTGTTGGTTCGAGTCTGTGGTTGTCCCTTGTGGACATGCTGGTGGTGTTCGCGGTCTTGGCGTTTCTCATGCTTGTCTGCCGTGGGTTGAGATTCTTCAGCCGTGGGTCCCGGGATGAGGGGTCCGCTGAGGACGACGAAGACAGGCGGGTCGACGTCGCGGCCGGGGATGAGCCTGCGTCCGAACTCCCGATGATTCAGAGCGTGCCTGCAACCGGTGAGGACTCGAAACGGCCATCAGCGATGCCGACCATGGTCGACCTTGGTCATATAAGGACAGACGGTGCGCTTAGTGTTGGCTTGGACGAGGGAGACCTCAGGACGACGACCGCGCAATTGCGCGTCTTCAGAATCACAGTCAATGGGAAGACGTTCGAGGTGGGGGTCGAGCAGATGGATGGCGCACAGCCTGTGCGTCAAGTCGCCCCCGCTCGCGCGCCGGCTGCAGAGCGCTCTGTGGTTGCCCCACCTTCTCCCCCAGCCATATCCCATCCTGCGCTTTCTGCGCACGCCGCCGGCGCATCGAACCTCATGAAGTCGCCGTTGCCCGGCAAGATCCTCAAGGTGTTCGCCGCGCCAGGAAAGGCGTTCAAGCGGGGTGACACGCTCCTTGTCATCGAAGCCATGAAGATGGAAAACGAGATCCTCGCCCCGCGCGACTGCGTGGTCGGCGAGGTCCATGTTGAAGTCAGCCAGTCCGTCAAGACGGGCGAGCCTCTCCTCAGGATGGAGTAGAGCTATGGGTGTTGTTCTGACTGCAATCAAGGGTTTCAGGAACTTCTCCGGAATCTACAACTTCACGTGGGGCAACGCCGTCATGCTGATCGTTGCCTGTATGCTCATGTACTTGGCTATCGCCAAGGATTTCGAGCCGATATTGCTCCTGCCGATTGCGTTCGGCTGCTTCCTTGCCAACATCCCGGCGGCCAAGGGCGCCTTCTACAGCATCAACCCCGAGTATGTCCGTGACCTGACCGGCACCGTCAAGCCGACGGCACTGCTCGACTTCTTCTATTTTCTGGTCAAGTCCGAGATCCTGCCCCCACTCATCTTCCTGGGCATCGGCGCCATGACAGACTTCGGCCCGCTCCTGGCCAACCCGGTGTCGCTGCTGCTGGGCGCTGCGGCGCAGGTGGGCGTCTTCGTAGCCATGGTCGTCGCCAAGCTGTTGCACTTCAGCCTCGGCCAGGCCGCCGCTATCGGCATCATCGGTGGAGCGGACGGGCCGACGGCTATCTACACCGCCACGAAGCTTGCCCCAGAGTTGCTGGGGCCGATCGCGGTCGCCGCCTATACGTACATGTCCCTCGTGCCGCTGATTCAGCCACCCATCATGCGTCTGCTGTCCACCCACGAGATGCGCAGCACAGTCATGAAACAACTGCGCCCCGTGGGCAAGCTCGAGCGTATCCTGTTCCCCATCGTCACGACCTTCGTCATTGGGATCCTCCTGCCGCCAGTGGCTCCCCTCGTGGGCATGCTCATGCTGGGCAACCTGATGCGCGAGAGCGGCGTGGTCGAGCGGCTCAGTAGTACGGCCGCCAACGAGCTCATCAACATCTGCACGATCTTTCTCTCAGTCGCTGTGGGTGCGTCCATGAACACCGAGACCTTCCTCAACCTGAAGACGCTCTACATCATCGTGTTGGGTGTCGTCGCCTTCGGGTTCAGCACCGCGGGCGGGATGCTGCTGGGTGACCTCATGTGGGTGTTGTCCGGACACAAGATCAATCCACTCATCGGTTCAGCAGGCGTTTCGGCCGTCCCCATGGCCGCGCGCGTCAGCCAGAAGGTCGGCCAGCAGGACAACCCTGCCAACTTCCTCCTCATGCATGCAATGGGTCCTAACGTCGCCGGCGTCATTGGTACTGCCGTCGCGGCGGGGATCATGATCAGCCTGCTGGGTCACTAGCGAGAGCAACCCTTGCATGGGGAGGCCGGTAGCGTACAGCTGCCGGCCTCCCTGCTATTCTGGCCTGCCAGAAGGCCCGAGGGCTATGGCTCGAACGCCTGCCGGACGGTCTCTGCGAGCAGGACGCCCTCAGCCACCAACTCCTCGTCCGGCGGACGCACGGCTCTGGGGTCCGGGATGTACCCCAGCGCTTCGCCATGCCCGACGACGGAAGCTCCGCGTGCCCTTAGCCGCTTCTCCATCCTGGAGATGGCCCCCGGATTGCCTGCAGTCCCGCCGACGGCGACGATGAACGTTTTCTTGCCCTTGAGGTGTGCATTGCTGATGAACGCCGTGACCGCGGGAGCCGGATTGCCCAGCCAGACCGGCGTCATGATTACGACGGCTTCATACGGTTCAACCGTGTAGTCGGGGTCCACCAGCGTCGTCCCCAGGCCAAGCAGGGCAGCGAGCAAGGCGCGGAACATGCCGCCGTTTGCCATGGTACGGCTGTCCACCAGTTCCCGCAAGGTGCCACCAGTCGCCTGTGCCAGTCCCCGGGCGATCTGAGCTGTCGATCCTTCGCGGCTGTAGTAGATGATGAGCAGGTTCACTGCTCACGTCACGGGTGCTGCTTCATGAGGGCATCGTCGATGGCCTTGAGTGTGACCTTCTGACTGATGGTTGCGCCGGTGACGACATCGACCAGGACCCAGCCTGTCCGCACGACCTCGGCGATGAGTGGGTCCATGTTGCCCGGCGGCCGCTGGAGGAACTCGACGGCGGCAATGCCCTGGGAACCGATCGTCACGCGGACCTTCGCTGCGACGTGCCCGACCCGCGCACTGCCCTCGTAGACACCGGAATACCGGTACGATATCATGGGCGAGTTGAGGGTCAGGGCGTCAGCAGTCCGCCGCAGCCATGGCCCGTAGGTGACTTGCGAGACGAAGGACCATGCCACCAGCACGACGGCCACGACCAGCACGATCCGCAACACCCGATGGTGTCGACGCGCAGGAGTTGGCATGGGCTAGGGTTGGGCTGCGAGGGCGTTGTCGACGGCCTTGAGGAAAGCCTTCGTGCTGATCGTTGCCCCCGAGATGCCGTCGACATCGAGGGACTGAGCCTTGATGACTCGTGCTATCAGTCCGCTGACGTCGCCGTAGATGGGAGACACGACGGTGATCGCGGTGATCCTCCCTGTGCTGACCGTGACCCGCAGCTTCGGAGCGACGTGCAGGATCTTGGCACTGCCTTCGTAGATGCCGTCCGCAACGGTCGCAAGGTTGAGCGGTGACAGCGTGAGCCGCCCCGACGTTCGGTTCAAGGTACCACCGTACAGAGCCACGACCCAGAACAGCACGAAGGCGACTGCCACAACGGTCACGAGCAGTCGTTTGAAGAAGCACCTCATGACCCCGCCTCGTTCGCGCTGGGTGGAAGAGCCGCTTCGAGCGTGAGGGCAATGGCACTCCCAGCCGCAATCAGCTCCTCGTTGGTGGGATCAGGCTTTGCCGGGACAGGAGGGTCCTTCCCCTTGGCGGTGCTGCTCATCCGGGGTGCCTTGCCCAGGACCTCCTGGTGACCGACGACCAGGGCACCGCGGGCCTTGAGCCGGCGCTCCAAGACGGCGACAGTACGGGCGTTCGAGGGACTAATGCCGACGCTGACGAAGAAGACACGTTTGTTGCGTAGTTGGGAACGTGCAATGAACGTGTTGATGGCAGGTGTCGGGCTGCCAGCCCATACGGGCGTCATGAGGACCACCACATCCTGGTTGCTGACGTCATAGTCGGCGCCGACCAGCCGGGTCCCCAGGCCCAGCAATGCTGCCATTATGGAGCCCGGCCCTGCGGTCCTCTTGTCCACGAGCTGACGAACGGTACCCCCGGTAGCCTTCGCCAAACCCTCAGCAACCTTGGCTGTCGAGCCTTCGTTGCTGTAGTACACGATCAAAACACTCATGCTACCTCCTTTTCAAGGTGAGTTGATGGCGTTGCTGCCACAGTAGTGTAGTTGAGGAAAGGGGCACGTACAGTGCCGCTGCGTTACTCGCGTGCAGCCTTCAGACTCTCCGCGAGGGGGACCCTGAACACGGATCGCATGGCCAGCAGTGTTGCTATTCCCCAGGCGGCGGCGATGATGGCAAATCCGATGCCCACACCCAGCGGTGAGACGCGGATAGGCAAGGCGAAATCGAGGTTCTGCTGGTTCAGCGTCAGCAGGGTGCGGAGGTACCGGGCGAGGATGGGGACTGCCAGACCGTAGCCTGCCACGACCGGGATGACGGTGGACAACAGGACCATGCCGGCAGTCTCGCGGTTTGTATAGCCAAGGACCTTCAGAGTGGAGATGGTGATGCGGTGGTCCTCGACGCTGAGCGACGCGATGACCAGCACGACAAACAGGGCGATAAGGACGCCGACTGCTCCCAGGATGTTCATCATTGCGCGCAGCCAGGTCAACGTGGACTCGAACCCCTGCCGGATCTCGGACCTCCTGGTCGTCGATATCACGTCTGCCTCCATTATGGCAAGCGCGTCCACACTGTAGACGACATTGAAGGCTCCTGCCGGGACCTTGAGGAGCGCCGTCAGCTGATCGTGGGGCATCAGGATGGTGCTGTTTGTGTAGATCTCGGCAACCGCGTCGACGGTCACCGTGTAAGATTCGTCGGTGGCCATGCGCACGATGGTGACGGTGTCGCCCGGGCTGACGGTCCATCGGTCCGCAAGGGGCCGCGTCATGACGACCTGGTCGAACGACACAGCCGCCCCGGAAGCATCCTCTGCCTGCATCATCGTGAATGCGGGGTCTACGCCCATCACTTGCAGGCCGAGAGCGTCTGCATCCGTTCCTCGAAACGGCTCCGCATACGCGGTCTCGCCGCCCCACGGATTCGCCACGTGCGGTGTGCGCAGGACGTACTGGTACTCATAGCGCATGATGTGGTTGAACGTCGAGTCGATCATGACCGTAATGGAGTGCTGGAGCGTCTGCCCTGCCAGGAGCATGGCGCCTGCCGCCGTAATGCCGATGAGGGTGACGGCCAGCCGGGCCGGGCTGCGCACCGCGTCGCGGAGACGGAACTGGTTGGTCACCGACAGGCGCCGCATGTGCAGGTGCCGCTCAAGCGCAGTGACCCGCATGCGCTCACCCTGGCTCTTCATCAAGTCGACAGGCGTTCGGCGCACAGCGCGCAGTGCGACGAGCGCGACCGACGGCAGGAGGAAGGCAAAAGGCAAGAGGACACTCACCAGGACCCATGTGACACGGATATCCAGGTGCAGGAGCGGCACTGCGAAGAACAGGGTATAGAAGTAGTACAGCGGCTTGAAGACAAGGAAGCCGCAGACGACGCCGAGCATGGAGCCCACTCCGGCGATGGCGGCGGGCAGGGACAGGTAGTGGCGCAGCAACTCCGCACTTGTATAGCCTTGCGCCAGCAGCATGCCTATCTGTGCGAGCTCGCGGTGGAGGAACCTGTTCATCGCGATGGCAAGCATGAAGGAGGCAAGCACGAGGAGCAGGGTGGGGATGGATGCGACGGCGAAGCGCGCGTTGCGGATCTCGGCGTCGACGATGGCATACCGGGGATTCACGCCGATTTCCGTCCAGCTGGTCAGGCCGCAGGACGACGCGACGGCATACTTGAGCTTCACCAGATCCGCGATCTCGCCGCGGACGTGCCACACCGTCTGCATAGGGGCGTCCAGAGCATCCATGGCCGCACCCGTGACGACGGCGATGCCAAAGGCCTTCATGTCGACCAGGAGGGATGTCTCCTCCGGGTCCTTGAGTGGGTACAGGTAATCGGGGAGCGTGACCAGTCCGGCAATGCGGAAGGTTCGGTCCGCAATGGTGATGGTACTGCCTACGGGAACCTTCCGGGACAGAGCGATCGTCTGTCCCAAGAGAAGGTCGGTGTCCTCGCCAAGGGGCGATCCCTCTGTCACGGCGGGGCGGTTGATGAGGAGTGTCTGTTCCAGCAGGCGGAGCGTGTAGGGTGCTGCGCCCTCCACCACGACATCGGCCTCGCGCCTCGCCTCGAGCACGACGTCGAAGGTCGTCCCCAGCGATTTCGCGTCTGCGAGCGGCCGCTGTGTGACAAACGTGGCCGACTCCAGCGCATAGTCCCGCGCGAACCGCGCACGGTTGCTGGCCATGTTGCCGATGAGTGCCTCGATGCTCGTGTACGACATCGATGCCAGCATCACCAGCAGGACCGATCCGACCATGACCGCGCCGCTCCCCCGTACGATGCGTGGGATGCGCCTGGAGAGGATGGTCATGTGGAGTCTCGCTTCCTCACGCCATGCGGCAGGTCACCATGTGACCTCGCTGGCAGGACCGCGATGGTCGTTCATCGTGTCCTCTTCGATCTCGCCGCTGCGCATGTGGATGACATGATGCGCCATGCCGGCGATCGCTGTATTGTGCGTCACCAGGACCATCGTCGTGCCATAGGTGCTGTTCACGCGCTCCAGCAGTCCAAGGACCTCCCGGCTCGTCCGGTAGTCCAGCGATCCTGTGGGCTCGTCACACAGCAGCAGCGCAGGTCGTTTGACGACAGCACGAGCGACGGCCACGCGCTGCTGCTCGCCGCCACTGAGCGCGGAGAGGAATGCAGACGCGCGGGTGAGCATGCCCACCGCAGCAAGGACCTCGTCGACGTCCATCGGCTGGCCGACGATGGTCGCCGTGACCTGGACGTTCTCCCGGACCGTGAGCGTCGGGATGAGATTGAAGAACTGGAAGACGAATCCGACCGTCCTCCTGCGGAACAGCGTCAACTGGCTGTTGGTCAGGGCGGTCAGGTCCTGGCCGGCCACAACGACAGAACCCGCGTCAGGACAGTCGATTCCGCCGATGATGTTGAGCAGTGTGGACTTCCCGGAACCGGACGGACCGAGAATAGTGACGAGCTCGCCTTGCTGCACGGCGAGTGACACGCCATGCAGCGCATCGACACGCTGGGCTCCCGTGGCGTAGTGCTTGGACACGTCGTGAAGGTCGATGATCACATCAGCTCCTTTCGGGCTCAGGAGGGTGCATGGCTCCAATGCAGCTTCATGGCGCAGAGATTTGTGCAGCTGCTTCGTAGTATAGACGACCCCAAAGACACTTCAAGAAGTGCGCATCGCGGATGAAGGACGCGGGCGTCGCCACGGTACGTGCCGTCTGCCAGCGAGGCAGGATCCAGCGGTGCAAGCACCAGCTTGTCGGTTCCTGCCGTGAGCATCCCGGGATGGACGCCGATGACCAGAAAGATGAGGATGACGAACGCGATGAGAAGACTCTTCAGAACGACTTTGACGAGGGGTATGATCAATTCTCCTGATCCAGGGGCTCTCGGAGCACGTCTGCAAGACGCTGGCCCTGACTCTGCAGTTCCTCGGCTGTGGCTGACGGGCCCGCTCTGCCGGAAGAGTTGAGGCCGTGGATGTGATGGATGCCGAGGACTTGGCCACCTCGTACCCGAGCCATCTCCTCCAGGCGGCTCGAGGTCGCAAGGTTCTCGCCGCTCTCGCCAAGTGCCACGAACAGGACCTTCTTGCCGGTCAGGTTGACCGTCCGCAGGAACGTGTTGGCCGCCGGGGTAGGGTTGCCGACCCAGATAGGGGTCATGATCACGACGGTGTCGTAGCCCGTAACGTTATAGTCGGGGTTGACCAGGCGGGCGGGCCGTCGGAACAGTGCAGCCATGGCGGCCGCAAACAGGTTTGTCCGCGCGTTTGCGTCGACCAGTTCACGCAGGGTTCCCCCGACGCCATGAGCCAGTGCGGCCGCCACGATCTTCGTCGATCCACTTCTACTGTAGTACACGACCAACGTATCCATGAAACCCCCTTTCTGCTTGATAGATTGGAGTCTCTGTCTCGAGTACGGTGCTCTTGGCATAATTATAGAGCCGCGTCGGCCACGTACAAGGAGTCACCTCGCACAGACCGAGTGTTGCCGCCATGGGGTTCACGTGTATGATACTCGTCGGATGAACGCACTGCCCGGGAGCTACAACCATATGCCTCAGCCGCAGGGAATGGCTGCCTTTGTCGTGGTCTGGGCGGGGCAGGTCGCTTCCCTCATCGGAACGGCGATGTCGCAATTCGCCCTCACGGTCTGGGCATGGAAGGCCACCGGCAGTGCCATGACGCTGTCCGTCCTCGCGTTCTGTGGATTCGCTCCCACGATCGTGTTGATGCCGTTTGCGGGGATCCTGGTCGATCGCTGGGACCGCAAGGTGACCATGGCAGTCAGCGATGCCGCCTCAGGCCTCGCGACGCTGGCTGTGCTGCTGCTCTTCGCGACCGGACGCCTGCAGGTGTGGCACCTGTACATGACGAGCATCTTCTCAGCCTCGTTCCAGGCGTTCCAGTGGCCGGCGTACTCGGCGGCCATCAGCACGATGATCCCCAGGGAGCACTACGCCCGTGCTTCCGGCATGCTGTCCATCGCGCAGTCAGCCTCCGGCATTGCCGGTCCGGCCATCGCTGGAGCCCTGGTTGCGTCCGTCGGGCTTCCGGTGGTCCTCATCGTCGACATCGTCTCGTGCATCGTTGCGGTCAGCGTGCTCGTTGGCGTGCAGATCCCCCGCCCCACTCCGTCAACCGGGGGAGCAGAGGCGCGCGGGACATGGTGGAGACAGGCGGTGTTTGGGTTCCGCTACATCTTTGCCCGGCCGCCCCTGCTGTCGTTGATGATGCTCTTCATCGTGTTCAACATGGTTGCCATGCTCTGCCATGGCGTCTGGAGCGCCCTGCTCCTTGCGCGCTCCGGCGGGGCGGCCACGGTCCTGGGGCTGACCGAATCGGCATCGGCCGTGGGATTCGGCCTGGGTGGCCTCTTGCTTATTGTCTGGAGTGGACCCCGCCGCAAGATGACGGGTATCCTGTGGGCGATGGTCGTGGCGTCGGTGGTCGGCAGCATCCTGGTGGGACTCGGGAGGTCGTTGCCCGTGTGGGCGTTTGCTGGGTTCGTCGGGTCGATGGCGATGCCCGTCATGAACGGGCTCAGCCAGTCCATCTGGCAGTGCAAGGTGCCGGCCGACGTGCAGGGACGCGTGTTTTCGGCGCGCATGCAGCTGTCGCAGGTCATCACTCCCGTGGCCATGATCGCCTCCGGAGCGATGGCTGACCACGTGTTCGAGCCGGCCATGATGCCGGGAGGCAGCCTGACCAGGCTGTTCAGACCGCTGGTCGGCACCGGTCCCGGCGCAGGGATGGCCGTGATGTTCGTTATATTCGGCGTGCTGGGGACGGTCGCGGCAGTGGCCGGCTTCTTCATCCATCAGCTGCGGGACGCCGACGAACTGCTACCAGACGCTGTCGCGCCAGATGTGGCGTGTCAGGCAGCACACTGACACAGGGAGGACAATGATGACAGATGGACAGGGACGGGTACCTTCTATCGTGCGGGACGAGCTGGACATGGTGTGGCAGTCCGTTCTGGACAGTGCGGCGGCGGCGCGTCGGGTCTCGTCCGACCAGTTCCCCTTCCTCCTGACGGACGAGGTCATCGCCGGGATGGAGGCTGACGAGGCGTGGTCCGCGTACGTGCGCAAGCGTCTCTTCCTGCAGTATGCCATAGGTGCCGGCAAACGTGCCGGACGTCCACTGGACGCCTTCGTGCGCGAGCTCGACCACATGGTGCGGGCGCTTATGCCCTGTACGCAGCGGTGGCAGGCTGAGGATGACGCAGGTTCTGCCCCGGTCCTGCCTACGCTTGACGCCAATGCCCCGGAGGACGAGCAGCTCGCGCTGGTCCGGCTGAACGGCGCCGTCCTGTTCCCCGGCGAGGAGCAGCCCCTGCCGGGCAGGCACCTCTTGCTGGCCCCGGGGCGAGCGCGCACTGCCGAAGACGTCTTGCGGGCGTCCGCGACGTCGTTCGAAAGCTGGAGCGAGGTGGAGCGCGCAGATGCCGAGTGTCGAGATGGACTGATGCCCCTGTTCGGGACCGAGCAGTCCAGTATCGTTGTCGTACCTGGCGCGGCGTCGCTGGGCATGGAGGTTGCCGTCGTCGCAGCGTCACCACCCGGTGTCGTCGTTCTTGTCCTGGGGCACGGCCCGCAATGCGACCGGATGGCGCATGTTGTCACGCGTCGCGGTCGTGTCGCGGATGTCCTGCAGGCGCAGGACAGCGGCAGCATTGAGCTGCAGGTCCTGCGCGCGCGCCTGGCCGAGACACGGCCGTCCGCCATCATTGTGTCTCATGTAGACGCGGAGAGCGGTATCGTTGCCCCGCTCGACGACTATGCCTCAGTCGTGCACGAGGTCGCTCCGGATGCACTGCTCATGGTGGACGGCACGTGGGCCACCGGCTGCATGCAGCAGCGCATGGACGATTGGCACGCTGACATCGTGTTCACAGACAGCGCCTCGTCGCTGGGCGGGTGCTCGGGACTCGTGCTGGCAGCAGTGAGCAGCCGCCTGAGCGAGCGCAAGGTGCGGCGTGACGCTGCCGCGCCACTCTACATCGAACTGACCCGGTGGTCCTCACCGACGGGCGCCGAGGTACCTGCCAATCTCGTCTTTGCACTACGCTCCGCCCTGCGCCGTATCTACGCGGAGGGACTGCAGGCGCGGTTCGCGCGGGGTGATACGATTGCCCGTGCCTTCCGCGAGAAGGCGGCAGCCCACGGGTTCCATGTCGTGGCGCCTGCTGGGCACGAGTCCGCGACGCTGACGGCTCTGAGGCCGCCGACGGGGGTGGACGTCCAGGAGCTGCACGACGCGCTGGAGCGGCGTGGCGTCGACGTGGGCATGGGGCCAGCAGGCCTGGTTGTTGCGCATACGGGTGACATCAACCCTGACGACCTCCAGCACTTCTGGCGCGTCGTGGAGGCACTGCACCTCCAAGCGTAGCAGTACCTGGACAGGGGGGCTGCGTCAGTCGGTGACGGTACGCTGCTTCTGCTGACCGGACGGCAGTCCCAAGGAGAGGGCGTGCACCGGGCAGGTGGCGACGCAGTCGCTGCACCGGATGCACTCGGCGCTGGCTGGGTCATGTGATGGATCGACGCCCATCTTGCAGACGGCCGTGCACGCGCCACAGTGCGTGCAGGTATCCTCGTTCAACGTCAGCTGTACAAAGCTGACGCAGTTGAACAGTCCGTAGATGGCACCCAGTGGGCAGACGAAGCGGCAAAAGGGGTGGTACACGACCACCGACGAAACGACCATAGCGGCCAGTAATGCGAACTTCCACGCAAACAGCCATCCTGCCGCGCCGCGCAACGACGCGTTCAGAGCCATCAGGGGCAGGGCAGCCTCCAGCGTCCCTGCGGGGCATACCAGCTTGCAGAACCACGGGTCCCCGACCCCGAATGGGTCCCGCACCAGCAGCGGCATCAGAATGACCAGGACGGCCAGGACGGCATACTTCAGATAGCGCAGACGTGTCGGGCCGACGTGTACCTTGCGTGAGCGGATGCGGTAGAGCAGCTCCTGGATGAGGCCGAAGGGACACAACCATCCGCAGACCAGGCGCCCCAGCACGATGCCGAAGAGGCCGATGAGCCCGGCAACGTACAGCGAGATGCGGTCGCTCGCGCGGTTGAAGACTGCCTGCAGCGAGCCGATGGGACACGAACCCCAGGCGCCCGGACACGAGTAGCAGTTGAGCCCCGGGACACAGACAGCCTTACTGGAACCGCGCCAGATGCGGCCGCGCAGAAACCCGGCAAACCATGAGTTCTGGAGGACAGCGGTGACACCCTGGAACGCAGTCCTGCGTGAGTTCATGCGCCTACCCGATGCCAATGCATTCCAGGCACACGTTGATGGCCTTGGTGACGACCGTGCGGACCTCGCCGTTCATGGCGCCAAGGACGATACCGAGGGTGGCGAGGACCAGCAGGCCAACCCGCAGGAGCCTGACCCGCGTGCTCACCTTGCTATGACCCAGCGGGAAGGTTCGCCAGCACGCCCTGGATGACGCTCATCCACTGGGCCTTGGTGCGTGAGCCGGTCAGCACCTCGCCCACGACGGTACCCGTGCGGTCGACGAAGAAGGTCGTTGGCACGACGCTGACGTCGGCCAGCATCTCAGTCATAATGGAGCGGTCCGGGATGACGTTCGTGTAGGTGACGCCCGTCGAGCCTGTCAGCTGACGCGCTGTGACCTCGTTGAGCGCGTCCGGCGTATCGGCGATGACCCCTAGGATGGCGAAGTCAGAGGCGGGGAACGCCGCCGGGAGCTGCGCCAGGTCGGGCATCTCGCGGATGCAGGGGCCGCAGAAGGTCCCCCAGACGTTGACCATGGTGAGGCGCTGTTTCGCAAAGAAGCTGTTGTCGACAATACGTCCGCTCAGGTCGCTCGCGCTGAAGGGTCGGACCACATACCCGGTGCCCAGCGTGCTAGGCGCGGTCGTCGTACCTGTGCCGGGCGTTCTTCGCCTGGCGTCCTGCAAATCCGTGACGACGATGACGGCAACAAGGATGACTACCAGGGCCGCGATCAGGAGTGTCAGTTTGCTCGTTCCGTTTCTGTGCATGCGAGTTCTGTTCACCACCCACCTCACTGGGATATCGTGACCATGATACTGCACTCTCGCCCCGTGCGCAACAAGAGAAGTCAATGTGATGTCTTGACAAGCCCGGACGAACACATGACACCAGCGTCCCTGACCGACGTTGTCGTCAAGCGTTTCGTCCGCGCTTCAGCAGCGAGGCGAGGATAGATTCATACGCTGCCAGGGTCGCCCGGTCGTAGCAGACGCAGGTGACGTGCTCGGGCAGGACGTGTCCGTCCAACCATGCGAGGATGGTGCGCAGGGCAACGCGTGTCGCCTGCTCCAGGGGATACCCGTAGGCCCCGGTGCTGATAGCGGGGAAGGCGATGGTCCGCAGCTCATGCTGTTCCGCCAGATCGAGACAGGACTGGTATGCGCCGGCTAGCAGCGTCTCCTCACCGTGCGTGCCGCCGCGCCAGACCGGGCCGACCGTATGGATCACGTGGCGCGCGGGCAGGCGGTACCCGCCGGTCAGCTTCGCCTGACCGGTCGGGCATCCATGCAGGGTCCGGCACTCGGCCAGCAGGTCGGGCCCTGCGGCGGCGTGGATGGCGCCGTCGACCCCGCCTCCACCTAGCAGCGACTCGTTGGCAGCGTTGACGATAGCGTCGCCCCTGAAGCGGGTGATGTCCCCAAGTTCCAGTGTCATCCCGCTCATCCCTTCATTCTTGTGCATGTGGCGTTCACCTCCCTTCCGTGCCTACCCTTCATCATACGCCGCCTCTCTGGTCAGACAACGTCTCCTTGGGGTCAGCTGGTAATGATGGCCTCAAGTGGTACGTTCGCGTCCGCCGCGGCCTGTCCAGGAGGGCAGTGTCAAGAGCAAGGCAGGAGATGGCACCTGTGCGGGCAACAGTGCCTTGCACGGCATGGATGGGAGAGGTAGTATAAGAGGAAGTCCTTCCAAGGAGGTTGGCCGGTGATGGCAAGGCGCTGGTTACTGGTCGTCCTGTGCGGGGTGATCATGCTCACCCTCGTCACGACGCTCGTGTTCCGCGAGTTTGACTTCGAGACCTTCCTTCCCGACGGGTTCCCCAGCGACGTCCCGGTCGTCCCCGGCACCATCACGTCCTGCAGGACGGCCCGGAGTGACGACCTGGTGCGTGTCGTCGAGGTCAGCATCCGGTCCAGCCTTCCCTTCCAGGACGTCGTGCAGTTCTATCGTGCCGCATTCGCCGCTGGTGCGACGGAGCACTGGAATGTCCCCGAGTTCCCTTTGTTTGGCCCCGACGCGACGGAGACATCCAGCAATGCCCTCTTCGGCAAGAACACGGTTGTCGTGATGATCAACGCCATGGGGGCGACCACCAGCGTGCTGGTCCAGGTCCGGGGCACGTCCATCTTCACCTTGCCGCGCTAGCGACCCCAAAGGCATCTTGCCGTGCGGGCGGCGCCCCCTATACTTGATGCTGGAAGCACGGATTCGGCCGACAAGCCGCAGGGCGGCAAAGGAGAGCAGGATGGGACTGATCGCGAAGAACGAGGTTGGAGAGAAGGGCGTCATCCCCGCCGGGACGCATGTCGCACGCTGTTATGGCATCATCGATCTGGGGACGCAGTACTCTGAGAAGTTCGGGAGGTGGGCGAACAAGATCATGGTTCAGTTCGAGCTGCCCGTGGACCTGACAGACGACGGGCGTCCCTCCATCATCTCCAAGAAGTACACCCTGAGCCTCAACGACAAGGCCAGCTTGAGGAAGGACTTGGAGTCGTGGCTTGGCCGTGCTGTCACGGTCAGAGAAGAACGCGACGGGTTCGCCCTTGGTTCAATGCTGGGCGCTGCCTGTCTGCTCTCGATCCTCCACGGCGAGAACGCCGAGAAGACATACGCATACATAGCAGGCGTGATGAGCGTTCCCGAGGGCATGGTCGTCCCCGATGCTGTCAACCCTGTGGTCCTATACGATATCGACAACGGCGAAGACGCGGTCTACGCCAAGCTGCCCGACTGGGTCAAGAACCTCATCCAGCAGAGCAGGCAGTTCAAGGGAGACGAAGAGCCGGCCGAGACGCAAGCCGAGGAGTGAGAGCCCGTGCTGGAGGGGCATGCCCTGCGTTCGCCGGTGTCAGGCGTTTGAGAGGCGTCGATATGTCTGCCGTGTCCGTGCGTGAGTCGACGGGGCGTCAGCGTCGAAGGGGCTCTAAGGGGTCCTGTTCTGCCAGGTGGGAAAGCACCGCTAGCCGATAATCAGATCTTCAAGAGACCGCTTTGGGACGTGGTGCGTTGCTTCGGCATCTCTCCAGTACTTGATGTCTCCATTCGAAGGGACAGGCTCGATGACAACCTTCTCCTTTGGCTTGCCAAGTGCCAGAACGAACACGATTTCATACCTGTCGGGGATGTTGAGCGCCTGTCTGAGACTGGGTTTGTTGACGGAGGCAATGATGCAGCCACCAAGACCTAGTTCTACCGCTCCAAGGAGAATGCTCTGGGAACAGATACCGGCATCCCAGTTGAAATTCGCAGAGATCTCCTTGTCTGCAAGCATGACGATATACGCTGAAGGGCGCTCTCCAACGGACGGTCCGTTCCAATCCTTGAGGTATGCAGCCCAGGCAAGGGTCGGAAATATCGATGCGTTCCTTTCCTTTGTGCAAGAAAGCATGTACCGCAGAGGTTGCCTGTTCGCGGCAGAAGCGGATAGTCTTGCAAGGTCGACAAGTGCCCTCAGCGTCTGGCAATCTACCGCAACATCCTCATAGAACCTGCGGTAACTCCTGTTCTTCGAAACCAGGTCCTTCATCATGGTAGCCTCCTGTTCATCGGCCGTTTTCTGCTTCTGAGTCAGTTGGGACCTACTTCTCCTATACGTCGCAGTCTCCAGCAAGCAGCCATCGGGCTCAGTGCTGCAACGCTGTGCCTGTCGGCGCGTTGGCTCTGCGCTGCGCTGGCACACGGGACAAGGGACTGCTACTCCCTGCGCAGGAGCTTCTGTACGCTGTCCAGCAACTCATGCACTTCGTACGGCTTCGGCAGGAATCCCTGCACGGTCCCCTGGTCGAGCATGCACTTGACAGTATCGCCTGAGGTATAGCCCGAGGTCAGCAGGATGGGGACGAACGGGGAGAGCGCACGGAGGGCAGGAACGATTTCCTGCGTGGTCATGCCCGGCATGGTCATGTCCAGAAGGATGAGGTCGACGGTGCCCGGGTGCTCCCGGAACATGGCTAGAGCAGATGCCCCGTCTCCGGCCGTCAGGACCGCGCAGCCACTGCGTGTCAGCAGGGCTTGGGCGACGGCGCTGACGACCGGCTCGTCCTCAACCACAAGCACCGTGCCGACGCAGGGACGTGCGCCTGCCGAGGTGGCGACGGCCGCCGCAGGGAGCTGCCGTTCGGCCGACCGTGGCAGGTAGACTTCGAACAGTGCCCCCTCGCCCGGGTCCGACTGGGCCGTGATCCATCCGCCGGCCTGTTTGACCGCACCGTACACGATGGAGAGGCCGAGGCCCGTGCCACTGCCTATGGACTTCGTGGTGAAGAAAGGCTCGAAGATGTGCGGCAGAACCTCGGCTGGGATGCCTGGCCCAGCGTCTGCGACGCTCAGCACGACGAACTCACCCTGCCGGGCAAACGGGTGCGCCCCTACGTAGGCTGCGTCGACGACCGTGTTCCGTGTGCTGACGGTCAGAACGCCCCGACCCTCCATCGCATCGCGGGCGTTGACGCCCAGGTTCAGCAAGATCTGTGTCATCTGGGTCTGGTCCATGTAGACGTTCCATACGTCTGGCTGCAGCTTCCTGACGATGGTGACAGACGCGGGCAGGGACTGCTTCAGCACAGCAAGGGTCCGTTCGACCGAAGCGTTCGTGTCGAGCGGGACAGGCTGGACCATAGCTCCACGGCTGAACGACAGCAGGTCCCTGGTCAGGTTCGCTGCCTCCCGGGCGGTGGTCCGGATGGCGTCGAGGTTCTCGGCCAGCGGGTCGTCTGCGGACATGCCCTCCTGCACGATGGCCACGTTGCCCAAGATGCCGGTCAGCATGTTGTTGAAATCGTGCGCGATGCCTCCTGCAAGCTCGCCGACAGCCTCCATCTTCTGGGACTGCAGCAACTGCGCCTGTATCCGTTCGTGGGTTTCCTCGGCCTGTACGCGCTCGGTGACGTCGGCGCTGACGCCGATGATGCCCGTTACCAGGCCATCCAGGCCTCGCACGGGCGTGTACCAGGACTCGATCCACAGGTCGCTGACCCGCACGTTTTCGTGCAGGGTCTCGCCGTTCATCGCTCTGCGGACGTTGTCCAGGATCGACGGGACGTCTCGGTAGACGTCGAAGACGGAGTTCCCGACCACCTCGCCGGGCTGCAGCCCGAGGCGGGACAGACCCTGTCCTTCCGAGAGGGTGAACACACCGTCCGCGCCGATGGCGAACAACACCAGTGGGACGTTCGTCACAACGGCGCGCAGCCGTTCCTCGCTGGCTTTCAGCGCCTCCTCTGCGCGCTTGCGCTCGGTGATATCGCGGTAGATGGCGTAAAGCGCCTCCTCCTTCCCTGCGACCAGAATAGGTGCGCCTATGAGGGACACGTCAACGAGGGTGCCGTCCTTCCTGCACCGCACCGCCTCCAAAAGGATTTCACTCCCTTGGGCGGCAGATGCTGTTAACGCTCTGGCTTCTTCCCGGCGCGCGGGAGGTGCCACCAGGTCGTCGATATAGTGTCCGACGGCTTCATCAACCTCATAGCCAAACATGCGCACGAACTTGGCGTTCACCCGCGTGACCCTGCCTCGGGTATCGGTGATCGCAATGGCTTCCGGGGCTGTCTCCACCAGTCGGTCGAAAAACGCTCGTTCCCGCTGAGTCTCTTCCTCAGCTCGCTTGCGCTCGGTGATGTCCTCCATCGTGACGTAGACCTGGTACGGGGAGGTCTCGTCCGCGCGGAACTGCGGTATGGCGTTGATGCGGACCCAGCGGTAGGCTTCCTCGCGCTGGTTGAAGATGCCAATGATGACGTCATGGACGGCTTCTCCGGTGTGCATGGCCTGCGTCGAGGGCAGGGACTCGCCGGGGAACTCCGAACCGTCCTCGTGGATGTTCCTCCACCGTGGGTCCATGGGGCGGCGGCCCACGATCTCGCCCAGAGTGACCCCCAAGATGTCCTCGGCGGCAGGGTTGGCAGATATGATGGTATCGTCGGGTGCAAAGTACAGCACACCGATGTCCATAGACTCGAATAGTGTGCGATACCGCTCCTCCGATACCACCAGGGCATCTTCGGCGCGCTTCCGGTCGGTGACGTCGTCGTAGATGGTGACGACCTCTCTGGAGGGGATGCGGAAGACGTAGTTCTCGTGCCATCGGAAGAACCGGTCGTCCTCGTAGGACTTGACCGGGAAGAACGCAGGCCGTCCGGTCCGCCAGACCTCCTGGAGCACAGGGACCAGGCCGTAATCGTCGATCTGTGGCCACAGGTCCCGCATGCTTACGCCGACGACCTCGTCAATCGTCTTGCCCTCCATGCGGAGCGCAGCCCGGTTGAAGTTGCTGACGATGTAGTCGGCCCCTGTGGCGCCATCATTGATGACAGAGTAGATGGAGCATCCGCTGGTCATGTTCTCGTACAGCTCGTGGAACTTCGCCTCGCTTGCGACCAGGGCCTCCTGTGCGCTCTTCCGGTCCGTCACGTCCTCGATGGCGACCATCATGAAGTCGGCCTCGTCTCCCTCGTCCCACAGCCGCGATGCGGTCACGTTGGCCCAGATGAAGCCGCCGTCCTTGCGGACGTAGCGCTTGACCAGAACGTACGATGAGACCCGACAGGACGCCAGCTCCTGCATATTCCAGCGTGTCGCCGCCCGGTCGTCCGGATGCGTGACGGTCTGCAGGTCCATCGCCAGCAGTTCCTGTCGTGTGTAGCCTAGCAGGTCAGCGTAGTACTGGTTCACAAGCGCAAAGCCACCCGTCCTGACGTCGATCTTGGCGACTCCGAAGGCCGCCTGTTCGAACAGCGCGCTAAACCTTCTTTCGCTCTCGCGGATGTCTGCGGCCTCCTGCTCGCGGCGCAGGCGCTGGACCATCAGCGTGCCATACGCGGCGGTCGCGATGGGATAGATGACAAGGACCGGGAAGGCGATGCTGCCGAGGATCTGGATCGCCCTCTGCAGTGGCTGAGTGAACATGAGGGCAAGCATGACCACGTGGACAACCAGTCCAAGTGAGTACAGCGATCCAAACCTGAGGGTGGCCAGCTGGCGCCGCCGCGCATGCCGCCAGGCCACGCCGATGGCCCCCGAGGCGATGATGACCGAGACGCCCGTCCATGCGCCGCCTCCGCCCTGAAGCAGCCGGAACGTAGCAGTCATGAGGACCGCGACCACGGTTGGAATGGTGCCGAAGAACAACCCTGAGATGACCAGGAGGACGGACCGCGTGTCGAAGTAAATGCCTGTCACGAAGGTCCAGGGCATTAGCATGAGGAAGATGCCGTTCGCGCCGATGGCAAGGCCAGCAATCACCTGCCGTATCCATATCCCGGACACCCAGCGGACGACGTTCAGCAGGTCATAGACGTAGACCAGCGACAGCAACAAAGCGGCGTTGCCAAGGAGCGCGACGAAGGATTCGCGCGTCATCGGGCACCTCCCCCGCGCATCGTGAGCGCACAGGCAAGGACCGTCAGCGGTTCAAGTGTCATGCCATACTGCATCGCACTCCTCCCCTTCCAGGGACCGTTGTCACGCTGGCCGCGGGCCCGTGCGGCCAGCGGTGTCACTTTGTATATCATAGAGTGCGGCAGGCGCCAGTCAAGCGGAATGCGTGGACAGTCAGACGGTGTTCCCCCGTCGAGGGCAGGCCGGGGGAGGAAGGAGGGGTCCCATGCGTCATTCCCGTGCGCCAATTCGTCATTCCCGTGTATGCGGGAATCCAAGTTCGTTCCAAGATATGTCGTTCCCGCGAAGGCGGGAACCCATCCGTTGTTCCTGATTGTGGGTGTTCGTTCCCGCGCGTCTTCGGCGGCATATCGACCGGGTGCGCATGGTGACCGCAAGCAACCGTACAGAGAGGCTATCTGCTGTACCAGGAATTGCGGCGAGCTGGGGGGCACGTAACTTCGGCCACGAGTGGCAACCTTTGCACTGTCCAAAGCTGTAGCTCACGAACTGACCGGTCGTGTGTCCTATTCAAGAGCAAAGGACATAGAGCCTGAGCGCTATGAGGCGACAGTCACGCAATTCGTCGCCCACCACGGTTCCATAACTCCCGCCGAGTGTCGTGAGCTCTTGGGACTCGGCGACCCTCAAGCAGCTAGAGTGCAGGTCTCCAGGTACTTGCCCCACTGGTCGAGTCCGGGGGCTTCCTGAAGCGCACTGGAGTATGTTCGCGGACAGTCTACATCTGTGCAGACGTCAAGGCCGGGAGTCGTGACGGCATATAACCAGAACCGCATAACTCCAACTGGCATTGTGAAGGTGGGCGCACAGCACGCATGGAAGAAGGCTTGTGGGAGGATCGACTATATCAGGTAATGACAGGAGATACTACCAATACTCACCACTTCGGACGGCCCGCACGGCGACGTATGTCGTCCTGGACCCAGCATACAGCGTGGTAACAAACGAGTACTGCGAAGCGCAGCCAGTCCCAGTCTAGCTCCAGCGCTGACTTCCCAAGCTTGGTCAAACAGGATCACGAGAGGGCCAGGGAGCAGGATCCCCGTGATGTCACTCCTTATGTACTTCCTTCCGGTCGGCAATGCAGGTGACGAGTACGCCGTCGGCAATCTGGGTGAAGACTGCGGGCAATGACCCTCGCAGACGTGGCAGACTATCTGCGGCGTATCGTTCAGGTCCCCGTTACAAACGTGACATCAGCTCATTCGAGGAGATGATGTTGTCGTTTGGATCAACAAGTCGCTGCTCACTCATCTCGATGTCTTCGACATCGTCGAGGTAGGACTCGACAGCTTTCCTGATGACCCATGCTTTCGACCGCCTGTACGGCAAGCAACTTCGTCGGCTCTTCTCTTCAAGTCTTCGTCGACTCGGAAAGGGATGACTCCTTCAGTCGCCATTGCATAACCTCCTTTCACTCGTCTCATCCGTACCGCACTGTCGCACATACGCAGCAGATGTCAACAGTCAACTGCGAGAGCGGGTCGAGGAGAAAGGGCCCAGAAAACACCGGGCCTATTGATGCCGCTTTCTACAGCATCGTCTATGGTACTCCGCCATCCTCCTGGCTGACTGAAGGACCATGGTCCTGCGTGTTCGATCAAACGACAGAGAGAGATCCTACATGGCGAATTGCGCCTAGAGTACTGTGAACGCTGCGCCCATTCGTCATTCCCGACGACCAGTCTGTCATTCCCGCGTATGCGGGAATGACGAACCAGGGGCAGGGAAGAAGAAAACACCCCCTCGCTTGAGGGGACGTCTGCATCTAGTGGGATGGGGGCGTGCTGCCCATGAGGACGGCACATCGCTGCGTCTTCAGAACACCGAGGCTGTCGTCCAGCACTGTGAAATGAATGTAGAAGCCATTGGGCTTGAGGTCCCGCGGGATGACCCAGGAACTCTCGAATCCATCGCTGGTCCCAACGGGGATGGTGAGCTGCGTGACGACCTGGGCGAATCTCTTGTTGGCCATCCACTGGTACACGAGGTTGCCCTCGGCGTCGGTGACGGTCCAGTCATACTGCTGTGTGGTGGAGAAGGTCAGGACGAGTGGTTTGTCAGTCAGGTTGGTGAGCGTGTACTTGACGGTGATGGTCGTTCCCACGCGGTAGATGAGCTTGTCCGTCGTGAAGCTGACGCCCACGCCTGCGGTGCCTGCCTTGCCAACCGCGAACTGCGTCTTCGCCCCGGTCGGTTCCGTGGTCGTGCTGGTCAGCACGAAGTCCAGGTCATACGTACCGAGAGTGAGCTCCTTGGGCAGTTGCCATGAGCCCTTGAGCTCCATGGTCTCGCCCATCATGACCGTGCGGGTGCTCATGACGTCGGCGAACATCCGACCGGTCGACCACCGGGCAATCAACATGCCGCCCTGCCGCAGAACGAGGTCGTAGACCTGGGATGACGTGAAGGTAAGCACGAGAGGCTGGTCGTTGCCATTGTACAAGGTGTAGCGCCAGTCGATGGCCTCGCCCGGCATGTACGACAGCTTGCCCGTCGTCAGTGTCGTTGTTGGTGGCGCGTAGCGGATGCCGGCGGGCGGGTCGGCCGCGTTCACCGCACGCACGCTCACCGTTACTGCCAGCGCAGCTATCATGAGGACAATCAGTAGTCTCTTCATTGGTTTCACCTCTATCTGGCGGCTCTTGGGCTACCATCCTTCTTGTAGTTGGACGACAGCCGGCGGGTTCTGGTTCCCACACATCATCACAGACGAGCGCATGCCGGTCGTGCATACAGCGACAGCCCCGACGTCGCGGAGAGGTTCCCCGCGTTGTCTGAGCACCGCCCCCGTATCACAGCTTTGCCCATTGCAGCAGGAATGTCAAGGATGCTCTTGCATGGCGTGGGGCATGGAGTATGGTTGGGTAGAGGCCCAAGAAGCCTGACAAGCGCAGGAGGTGTGACATGCTACGACCAATGCACTTTGACCTTATGGCGACAAACCCGGCGCGTGCGATCGCATTCTACAAGGCGGCGTTCGGCTGGACCGTGGAGAAGTGGGACGGACCGTTCGAATACTACATGATCACGACCGGGGCTCCCAATGAACCCGGTATCGACGGAGGTCTTTCACCGTCCACCGGCGGGACCCTCGAGACGAACCTGACCTTGGGTGTGGCGTCGCTGGAAGAGGCTGCGCCGACTGTCATTGCTGCCGGAGGAACCATCGTCGGCGACATCCAGACTATCCCCGGGGTGGGACGCATGGTGACCTGCAAGGACACGGAAGGCAACAGCTTTTGCCTCATGGAGGAACACCAGCCCGACAAGCACGTCGAACTGGGTGAGCTGTCAGGCGTCTAGGAAGCTGAGGTCAAGCGGAAGCCCCTCTCCTAGAGCATCGTCCATGGCACGGCGGCGATACGGTGTCTGGCGCATACCCCAGAGGGCTCCCAAGGAAGACATAGCGTGTCGGCGGTCCACAGCATGGGTGGACCTGAACAGGACATGCAAGAACCCCTGTGCCGTGAACCGGCACAGGGGTAGGCGTTTCTTAGGGACGACTACTTGTCGCCGTTCAGGACCTTGAGTCGCTCTTCGTACTCTTCCTTGGTGATGTCGCCTCCGGCGAACCTGCGCCTGAGGACGTCCAGGGCTTCGTCCTGCTTTCCCTGCATCATGTCGTAATCATCGTGCATTCCATGCATGTGACGCATGTACCCCATACGGCAACCCATACCATATCGTCTCCACGTCGCCATCCGGATGATCCAGACGATGAGCGCGATGAAGAAGACCAGGCACAGGAAGCCCATTAGCATATACCCGCCGCCCCACCCTCCGCGTTCGAAACCACCATATCTCCAATATCCCATCATACGTATCACTTCTCCTTTCTGCGGGGCGCCTTCGCGTCCCTGTATGTTCTATACGCAGCATACAGAGGTTCCGTACAAACGATTGTGAAGGTGGAGAGACTGACAACTGCAGGCTGGCTCCCAGGGCTGCTGCGGCGTCCATTGCCCGTTTTGGTGAGCCTAGGTCAGGGTCCTGCAGGCGAGAGCGATCTCCTGGACCGACATCAGCAGGGGACCGTACTGGACGTATGCGAGCAGGCGTGCAGTGGGCATGACGGCGACATGCGCTCCGCCGGACCGGGTGGGCGGGGCACCCTCACAGGCGACGACCGAGCGGACGATCTGGTCGCAGCCCGCATCCTTCAGGATGCGGGAGCAGAGGAAGGATGCCCGCGTCACCTGCAGCACGGGGTCCGCTTCGTCACCGTCTGCGGCGACGACACGACTCCAGTTCCTGGTCTCGATGGCGTAGATGCCCGTCGGGCCCACGAGAAGGTGGTCCAGCTGTGCCGTTTTCAGGTAGCTGTCTTCGAAGGGGATGTCCCGGTCGTAGCGGAGGTGGAGGTCGTTGATCAGGACGAAATCGTCCGGAAGGGTGCTGAGCGTCCTGATGACCGCACGTTCTGCGACGGCATTGGCCAGGACAGCGGAGTGGGCGATGGCTTCGACGCCCTTGACGATGCGGCGGGCACCTTCGACCCGCCTCGCCACCTCGGTGTCGCGGCCGGCAAGGAAGTCCTGGAGGGCGCGTTCAGCAGGGAGGACGGCACGTGACCGTACACGTACCTGCACGCGTACCTGGGCCTGCCGACCCAGACGGGACAACCCGAGCCACAGGCGGGTTGCCGCACGCAGCCCCGCCGGGACTGGGCGGCCAAGGCGGGCGGCAAGACGTGCCGTCTCCTTTCCGGAGCGGGCGCGGATGCGCGCGATGTCCGCCGCACAGGCGGAGCGCTGTTCTGCCAGCTCGTGTTCCAATGCGGCCTCCTGGAGTGCCAAGTCGTCGCGCGCCAGCGTGTCCTGCTGATAGAGGATCTTCTGGGCGCGAGCCAGCTGGATACCCACGTCGGACGGCTCGTTCACGACGATGCCCGCCGTTCGCGCCATGGTCAGCACGTCCTTCCATGCACCGCTTATACCAATGACTATTGCCACGTGTCTGCCTCCCTGTCCGCGGTAACAGTATACGCGCAGGACGTCCGCTTCGTGTGTGACGCGTGAGCCCACAGCCGCCCGTAGCACCCGGCCAAGGTACAGGCCTGAGCTCAGGCGATGCCGTACCAGTTGCCGCTGTTCAGGTCCCCCTCGAAGATCTGTCGGTCTTCTGTGTTGATGATGCGTGTGCCGGCCTCGCGTGCAAGCTCGAGATAGTGGATCGCCTCGTGCGTGTCGCCCGCCAGGGCGCTTGCCCGGGCGATGGCCTCGCAGGCGTAGGCGAGGTCAAACGGCGCCATCTCGCCCGGAGAGGTCTCCGTGAGCTCCAGGCAGCGCCTGGCGTGCGCAATGGCCGCCAGTGCGTCTCCCAGCACGGTGTACACGCGCGAGAGCAGCCACTCGGAGCGCTGGTGATGGACGGCGGTCCCTGCCCGCAGCCAGTGGTACGCGGACGCCCATGCGGCATACAGCATCCGCTCGTCGTCCGAGCTCGAGCGGTCTGTGGTGTCCAGCAGTTCCCAGACCTCGCCGTTCAGCTGCCTGGCGAACTCGCCGTGTGCTTCGGCAAGCGTGTACAGTCTCTCGTCGTCCATGCAATCACCTCTGCAGAGCCCTCCATGAAACGGGGACCCTGCCTGCACTGTAGCCCGTCTTGGGGAGTGGGTCAAGTCTCCGCATCATGGGAACGCATCTCATGAGGGGACTGGGTTCCCGCCTTCGCGGAAGCGACGGAGTGTACCGGGGGAGGGGGAACGACAAAGAGAGGCATACGCGCAGAAGGGGCGCCCCTTGAGCTGGCCGTCCTACCTTGTGGCCAGCGTTTCCTCCAGTGCCTTCAGCTGTGCGGGGAGGGCCTCGTGCATGTTCGTGCAGAAGGCCTCGAGTGCCTGTTCAGTCTCGATGAAGGGCCGCAGGTTAGCAGCTACCTGGTCCGTGTCGAGGGATGCCACCTTGTATGCTGCGCACCGGAGGACGCTGACGGCGCTGTCTGCGCCAAGCAGAGCAAGAACTCGTGGCCAGAGCGGCTGGAGCTTCCGCTCCTGCTGTTGTGCTCTCTGAAGAAACCACATAAAGTCAAAGACATCACGGCCCTCAAACGGCAACGTCTGGGAGGATCCTCTTGTGTCATCCCGTCCAACGAATGCAGCCAACTTGCTGGCGAACAGTGTGGGGAGGTCGTATGCGCGGACGAAGAACATCGCCTGGGCTGTGCTGAGAGGGCTCACCTGTGCGCCGTAGATGCCGGATGGCTCGACTGCGATGTCACAGCGAAGCAGCAGGTTGGGGGAGTCAGCAGACGAGTGAACCAGTCCAAGCTGTCGCAGGACAGGGAAGACCAGCGTAACCGACAGGCCGTTTTCGCTGATGCTCGTGGTCATATGACGATACTGGAGCACTTTGCTGACGTATGCTCGGATATCTGCCACGAACGACGCGGTGTCTGGCTGCCCAGGGACATCGAAGTCCAGGTCTTCGGACAGCCGGGGGAGCCCATAGAGCTTGCGCAAACAAGTGCCGCCCGTGAACAGGAAGCTTCGATACTGCGGATGGTTGTACACGAAAGCCAAAACCTCGTCCTGCAGGGCCTCTTTCAGCTTGGTGCGCAGGAAGAGGGGGTTGAGACTCTTGCCTGACTGAGCCATGGTGGACGCCAGCCGTTCCTCGATCATACGATGCCCGCAGCGGTCAGAATCGACAGGATATGCTCCATCTTCGGAACACCGCTAGCGCGGATGGTCGCGACGAGCCTCTTCTTGTCCGACGGGCGCAGCGCAGCCCAATTGAGGCGCCCGGTCTCGAGCAGGTAGGCACGCATCGCGCTCGGCGTGGTGAACGGCCGTAGATAAAGCATATCGAAGAGCGCCTTGGCGGGAGAGGCAATGCGGACTTCGAGCCCACTATATGCGCCAAGACCGTATCCTGTGAACAGATCGCTCCGGATGCTCCGGTAGACGAACCTCCCGAGGAGCGTCGCGTAGGTGCGAGGAGTCTTGGTCGTGATGCAGGTCAGGGCAAATGGCGACTCGGGGATCATGCCCGCCTTCTCCAGGACATACTCGAGCGACAGGTAGGAGGGAGAGCGCATGATGCCTGACAGGTACTCAAGGTATCGTCGCGTCTGCTCGGGGCTGGACTGCGCCGCCTGCCAGGCTGCCGTCGGCGCGTAGAGCCCGCTGCGCAGCCTGAGGAGGTCCCCGGTGACCTGCAGGTGCCGAACGCGATAGTCGAGCGTGGCGGGGGAGACACCCAGGAGGACGCCAAGGTTCTGCTTGGTGACGACGAGCATTGCGGCAATTGCTTCCGGCGTATGAGCGCCAATCATGTTCTGCTCCACAATTACCTAATTTCTTTCATAATACTGGAGCAAAACGATACTCCTGTCGGGTGCGCTGTGACACGACGCCTGGCGTCAGTCGTCCCCGCTCTCCTTGCGGTGGCGCAGGACCACTTTGACCACCTCCGTCGCCCAGAGGGTGAAGGAGGCGAGCGCTGTGCCCACGCCGAGGTCCAGTAGTGAGAGCGCCTCGGTCTGGAAGACGCGCTGGAGCGGCGGCATGTAGGTGAGGAGCAGCTGCAGAGCGAGTGCACCCAGTGCCGCCAGCACCAGCTTCCAGTTTGCGTGCAGGTGCGGGCTGAACACGGACTGACGTAGGCTGCGGGCGTTGAACGCCTGGAAGAGCTCGGCGAGCACGATGACGGTGAATGCCATGGTGCGGGCGCGTGTCGGACTAGCCTGTTCGACGCGCAGGACGAAGGCGAATGCAGCCAGCGAGCAGAGACCGATGGAGAATGCTTGGACGAGCAGGATGGTCCGCCGTGTCCTGCTGAGAAGTGGCGCATCCGGCTTGCGGGGCGGGCGCGTCATGAGTCCGTCTGCAGCGGGGTCCACGCCCAGCGCGAGGGCAGGAAGTCCGTCGGTCACGAGGTTCATCCAGAGGATTTGCACGGGAATGAGCGGTGCAGGCTGTCCAAGCACCGAGGCCAGGAACATCAGGATGATCTCGCCCAAGTTGCAGGACAGCAGGTAGTGCACGAACTTGAGGATATTGTCGTAGATGGCCCGGCCTTCCTCCACGGCGGCGACGATGGAGGCGAAGTTGTCGTCCGTGACGACCATGTCTGCGACCTCCTTGGTGACGTCAGTCCCGGTGATGCCCATGGCGACTCCGATGTCAGCCTCCTTGATAGCAGGAGCATCGTTGACGCCGTCGCCCGTCATGGA
>Ga0315294_10000917_pt1 | contig 31972 bp, 45 predicted proteins | sample YL17G13_40_MG_FD_203626 | JGI IMG/M metagenome (GOLD analysis project Ga0315294, IMG submission 203626) | Sediment microbial communities from Yellowstone Lake, YNP, Wyoming, USA - YL17G13_40 | ecosystem: Environmental > Aquatic > Freshwater > Lake > Sediment | place: USA: Wyoming | collected...
TGTTCGAGGATGACTGCCAAATAGTCGTGATCTGACTTTTCGCTGGCTGTCCCGTACACTCGACTCCCATAGGGGAATAGCAAAACGGCCTGATCTCTCAGGCCATAAGTTGCTTTGAATTGTTCGATGCCGTTCATGGGCCACTCGTTGTTTCGTATAGCTTCAACCAATATTCATCCGATGTAAACTCTCGTTGTTTACGGTCGTTGTTTTCATCGAAGTTTTTGAAGCAGTCGGGTGCCTTGAGAACTTTCTCGTCGGGATCAATACGTTCAGTGTGGCGACCTCCCAAATGAGAGGCTTCGTAATAGATGCCCTTCTTGGTTACATCTTCCACTATAAATGGATCGTCTTGGCCAACATACATTTCATGTTCTTGATTATCGAATAACCAAAAACTGTCGCCTTCTTGAAGTTCGCTGGCTGGAATGAGGAATCGGCGTTGGGCCGCTTCGACCTTTTCTTGGACCGACAAGACCCTTTTGCCTTTGTCGCTATATCCGTGGATTTCATATCCACCACTCGACATTTTGGCGTTCAGTGCTAACAGCTTACGCACGAGGGGTTCGGCTTCTGCTTTGATGCTTTCCCAATGATCGGGCAAGTGCTTCTCGCCAACCATCATTTCAAACATCATACGACCGTAATCGCCAACAGAAACTTCCATCGCAACCTCAATAGTGACCGAGACAGGACTTGAACCTGCACTCCCTTTCGGGAACAGCGTCCTAAGCGCTGCGTGTCTGCCATTTCACCACTCGGCCAATTTTACCACGTTTTTTGTGTGTTGTAAACACAAAAAAAATTCAATCTATAGTGTATATACCTTTATGAGAGTAACCGATGACCAAATAATTTCTGCCGCTGCAACAGCCAAATCTATGATGAGTGCTGCCGCTATTCTAGGGGTTCATTTCAACACCTTCAAGACTAGGGCTACAAAGCTCGGCGTCTATTCCACGAACCAAAGTGGAAAGGGCGTTCCCAAACCTAGTGGTAAAAAAATACCTTTGGTTGAAATATTGAACGGCGATCATCCTCAGTATCAATCCAATAAATTAAGAATTCGTTTGTTTGAAGAGAACATCAAACAAAGGAAGTGCGAAATTTGTGGTATTGAAAACTGGCTCGGAAAGCCGGTTGCTTTAGAGCTTCATCATGTTAATGGCGATAGAACAGATCATCGACTTGTCAATTTGGAAGTCATATGTCCTATGTGCCACTCACAGACGGAAACTTTTCGAGGGAAGAACATCAAGTAGCCCTGGCGGGACTCGAACCCGCAATCCTTTCGGCGTGGGATTTTAAGATTACGTTGCTGTCTAGCAACATCCCATGTGTATACCAGTTCCACCACAGGGCCATACATCAACAACAACCGCTGACACCACATTTATCAGGTGCCAAACAATCCGTCAACTTTCCGTCTAACACAAACACTAGCTCTTGTGGTCGCACGCTTTGTGTCAAATCCACAGCAGTTAGTTTATATTGCGATGCAACGGAACTTCCGTATTCAATTTCGACTGGTAAATCGTCGTTGCCAATTGTGCTTTCTGCGAGCTTCAATATTTTAGCTAGTTTGCCCGCCGTCAATCTATGGTTGACATCGCTTGCGGTCCACACTTGCAGCAAACAAGTCACGAGTTCTCGTTTCGTGCCTCCGCAGTCAATGAAGTTTTTCTGGACCCGGCCAACTTCTGTTATATGAAAATGACTTGGCACGCTTCTACCGCTTGGCAGAAGGATTTCGATTGACCAGTCATCTTTTCCGTTCAGGGTATTGGCGAGTTCTTTAATGTTCATCTTTATGACAGTCGCAATGACAACCTTTGTGTTTGTTCTTGTATTCTATGTACTTCTTGTATCTGGCTTTATTGTACCAGTTGGTGCCGAATACGGCTCCAGAAATAGAAAGAAGTGCCATCACGAGGATATAACCAATTTCTAAAAAGCCGCCACAAATACAAGCAATCATTTCACTGTTCTTTTCGGTAATGCACGATGTTTGTGCTGCCCATCTGAGGCTGGTTTTCTTGGATCGACATCCAAGCCATCATTTTGACGCCTTGGATGTACAGCCATAGCCAAGCCATCATTTTGACGCCAGTAAATAATCAATATGTTTCGTTGAAAGTCAGTCTTTTTGATTTTATTTGCGACTAACCCTGAAGGGTCATATTCTTCTATTTTGGGCAACAACTCATGGAGTGAAAACCCTCCTATGTAGCTTTCGCTTCCTTCTTCATCATTTATAATGATCTCAACACAATCGACTTGTCTGCCATTGGCTCCAAGGGCAATGATTTCTTCGATTTGATTTAGGTAAAAGTGATAGAGTATTGTTAAATCAGTCTGAATTTTTTCGTTCACCGAATCATATGTTTTCATGTTCGTCTCTTAGTGTTTGTTCAAAAAAATGAGCATATCACCTAAGCCTTCTTCGGTGATATGCTCCCAGGCACCAGCAATGCAATGCCGGTGTCGAGTGTCAGGTTGGCTCGGCCAGTGTGCTATTACGCCAAAAGGGATCGCAAACAAGGAAGGCCCAAGTTTTCTCCCTACTCTTTGAATGGTTGCTGCTTCTAAGCCAACATCCTGGCTGTCTTTGTTTCCCCGAAAGGCAGGTCGTACCTTACCTCTAAATCACTCGATCTACCGTAGTCATTGTATTCACAATGCTTCCTACAGCGGTTTGGCTCACTTATCCAACTTGGCAGGCACAGTGCCTTCCTTGTTGGTCTTATCAGCAGCGGCCTTCGGCTCAGGAACGAGCCAACGAGCCATTGCTGTAGTCTTAGTATAGCCAAATTGCTGAATGGCGGCGTGATACCCGTCTGCATAATTGTTTTCAGCACCGCAGAGCTTCAGTGCGTCGTCCCAGCCGTCTTGATACGCACCGGAGATTTGTGGGCCACCGATGCGAATCAGGGCGGCTTTATACCCCTGATCGTAGGTGGGCTTGCCAGCAAGCTCGGAGATTTCATCCTTGAGAATACGATGCTCGGCATCATAGATGGAGTTCACCAGCGAGAGTCGCTGATTCTCCTTCTGAATATTCCAGGTGTGCCACGTCATTGCGCCAATGCACAATGCAGAAATCCCGGCAATGGTCCATCCAGTTTTCGTACTCATTTTGCAATCTTCCTTCGGGGGCCTTGTTTGAAACCAACACAAGGTCTGAGTATACAATCAGGGAAGATAAAATCAAGCCAAGTTAGTTCGTTTTTTTGTCGCCATCGCCACGTTGACGGGCAGCAACATAGAAGACGTAAGAAATCTTGCTTTGGCCCATTGCCATTTTGCTGGGGGATTCGGTTTGTCGGTAGGTAACTGCAAGTTTGGTTGTCGGAGTTTCGTATGCCAGCAGTTCTTTCATTCTGGCCAGAATCGACGAAATAAACTGTGGACTGCCCGTGAGTCGCATTCCGTCTTCGCCATATGTGGAACCCTTGTGGGTATAGTCAATGGCTCGCATCTGAACAGGCGTGTCAGGACGTAAGTTCTTCCAGTAAGCCACAATCTCATCTTTTGTGGCTTTCCATTTGGTCGATTGCTGAGAAGGGGCCGCTTGAGGCTGTGCCTGCGGCTGAACTTCTTGCGATCCCATGAATTCCTTGAACGTCATCATACCTTATATACCGACTTTTGATCTGATCTTGTCGCTGTGCTTGTGGACTTTTTTGTGATCCACGCCACCTTTACGGTAGGCTTTGTTCTTTTCTTCAGAATTTTGGTCGCTACAAGCCCCAATTACCTGATAATCACTGGTATCTGTGCAGTTTCCGATATACGGACCACTGCCCATTTCCCGGAGTTTGGCTTCTCTTGTCTGCATCCAGTCTTTGAATTTAATCATGCCTTATATATCACTGGATAAATCTAATGCAATTCCCCACTCTCGGTTTTTATTGGCAACGTAATTTCTAGTAGTTTTCACCTTATCCAATATTTCGGCGTTGATCCGCTGAGTTTCTTTGATGTTTTTATTGCGAAAATTCCTTGCTCGATCTTTTTCGTTGTGGTCAATGGCTCGGCAAAAACGGAGCGGCGTCTCTGTGTATTTCAATTTGTTGTGCATTGCCGCACGAAATTCAAAGTCTATATCATCCCATCCCCATCCTACGTTCATATCTTCGTTGTAGCCATTGACGCTATAGAAGTGTTCTCGACGGACGGCGATTTTCCCACAACTGCCAGACATATTGAACATATCGAATATGGGCGCAGTCATGATTTGATCTTTGTTCTGCATGACTTGTTGAATCAATTGAACAAAGCCGTCGATCAAAAAATTGTCGGCGTCTAAATTGCAAAGAATATCGCCGGTCGCTTGGCGATGAGCAATGTTTTTGGCGTGAGTCGCTACGAAGTATTCGGGAAGCTGAGTTCGATAGTATTTGACGGTCCCACGCTCGATCCAGGGTCGGATATTATCTCGGACCCATTCGTGCATTCCGTCTTTGCTGCCATAATTAAGCAGCACGAACTCGCAATCTGGTGCAACATGAAGATTTATGGGCAGGGTTCTCATTAGATGATGAACCCTGCCCATACAAGTTGTGCAAAATGATATTTTCAAATTAGCCCTTCAAGAACAAGGCCATGAATCCCCTTGATAGTGGCGAATCGTAATATCCGGTACACCGAGGATGTTTGGCCAAAGCGAAAATCTTTTCTCTATATTCGCTTTGAGTTTGTGGGCTTGTCCAATCAGGAGCGGAGTCAGACCGATATGGCGAGGTATCGTGGAATACTGCAAGTTTACGCAGCGTTCCTTTGTTGAGCATAATCTCGCATTCGATGGGCCTGATCTCGGTCAGGCTATCAAAGAATCCAATATCGAATACCATATTGGATTGTTGCAAGAATTCAAGCGAATCAACGCAATGCACTTCAGCCCATTTAAGCAAATGTTCTTCTTCAAGAACTGTTTGCAAGCGAACGCATTGGGGCGGTAGGACTTCGAGAGAATGAACCTTGCCGAAGCCATTGAGTTTGCACGCATGAGCCAGAGCAGTTGTGCCGAAGCCTTCCCAGGCACCAGTTTCCAAAACCAAGTCGGGCTTCAATACTCGAATGGTTGAGTGCAGCCAATTGAGGACTTCATATTCTGTTGAGCCGCCATCGGCTACTTCAAATAAGTCTGCACGTTCTGCTGCGACGTGTGGGTGAACATCACATTCTCTAAGAATGGGACTCCAAGCTGGTTTCCAAGTATAATCTCGTTCCATTTACGCACCACCTAAAGATATTACTGATGCCGTGACTTCTTCGCCCGATTCTTTTTGCTTTTGGCATTCTTTGAAAACACAAATCATGCACAAAGTTGGAATGTCGGGATTGTTGACTTTCATTGTGGTTTGTCGAGGACCGATCCAACAGCCAACCCCACATTTTTCACAGGGGATTCTACCTGAACCTGCATGTGGTGTGTATGGCACATGCTCCATTCCAATTCGATCTTTGGCCTCGATTGGAATAAGAGCCAACAAATTCATTCTTTGATCGTCCATATAGAACCTTTGCTTAGGAGAGTTGCCTGACTTCATTTCTCAAAATAAGGTACAACACAGCACCTAAGTCGCAATCTATTTTGAGTTTTTTTCTCGCCAGCCACAATTTAGCCAACGATCTGCTCAGTATTTCTTCTGTTTCTGTGGTCTGATGAACAGGCAGAATTTGTTCTTTGGTTACTTGTACCTCTGCGGGCAGATGGTCGGGCTTTCTCATTAGCTTCCAAAGTGGCGGCACCATCATGTGTAAAATTTCAGCCAGCACAGATTCATCATCGTTGTGCAATCTTTGCAATAATTCTGTGTCATCAGCCTGTGATTGCATGTCTTATTCCAAAAAACGCCAACACCAAAACGGCAGCAATTAAGCCGATGATTGCCCCTTTTGTTGGATCGCCTTTCCATGAATGGTAAATGAAATTGCCTACAAAAACACCAGCGGCGAAGGCGAAGGGAACGTAATCATTCATTTGTTATTTTTCCTACTCATCGAACTGACCTTTTGGAATTGGTCCATATTGTCGTGCCATACAAGCTCTGAGGTATTGTCTGGCGATACGCTCAAGGCTCGGCAGATACATGGTGATAAAAGCCTGTCGCAGTTCGCTGATTTCTTTTTTGGTCGGGTTGAAGCTCTTGGGCCGAAGGTATCCAGCTATGCTTGTACCTGTTGGCCGATGAATCAGGAGTATCGCTCGCAGGTTTTTATTCTCTTTGTTTTCTTTGTTATTTGACCGAATGCAGACTTCGCCCGGTCGTATTTGGAATTTTCCAAAAGAATAATCCGACACGCATCTTTGGTGAACGCTATCGTCAACTTGCATTATCTCTCGGAAATGCGTGGGGTTAGGTCTTCGCATTGGCTTTTTGTTTCTAGCAGACTGCATCATTGTTCCTCGATGTCGGTTCCCCAAAAACGAAATCGGAACCAGAAGGTTTTATCGTCTTCGACTTGGACTTTGTATATGCGGCAATTTTTGCTGTACCAGAACGGACCAATATCGAAATGGTGTCGATCTATGTTGGAAACGACATGATTATTGGTTGCCGCCCAATTACTGATTGATGTTCGATCACTGGATTCCTGTATAGGGATGATCGTGAACACCAATAGTAAAAACGCAACAATAATGACGACGGCAAAAATCTTCTTTTCCATGATTCGCTCCAAAAACGACAAAAGCGTGGTGATTATACCACGCTTTTGCGTTTCTTTACAGCAATTCCGTCACGACGCCGGAACCGACCGTCATGCCACCCTCTCGGATAGCGAAATGACTGCCCTTTTCGATGGCAATCGGCTTATCCAGGGTGATAAACAGGCAAGTATTCTCACCCGGCATGACCAACTCAATACCTTCCGGCATTTGTACAAGGCCGGTGACGTTAGTGGTTCGGAAGAAGAACTGCGGCTTGTAACCGTTGAAGATCGGGGTGTGACGCCCACCCTCATCCTTGCCCAAGACGTAGATTTCGCTCTTGAACTTGATATGAGGCTTAATGCTTCGTGGTTGTGCCACAACCTGTCCACGCTCCACCTGATCGGCTTTGATGCCTCTCAGCAGCAATCCGACGTTCTGACCGGCTTCACCAAACTCCAGTTGCTTGTTGAAGGCTTCGACGCTGGTGACAACTGATTCCAGAATGTCGCCCAGGCCCAAGATTTCAACCTTGGTTCCGACCGTGATGGTTCCTTGCTCGATCTTGCCCGTGACTACGCAGCCACGACCTTCGATATTGTGAACACCCTCGATAGGCATCAAGAAAGGACGATCAATAGCACGGCTGGGGTCCGGGATGTAAGAATCCAGAGCCGCCAGCAGTTCTACGATGCACTTGCTTGCTGCGGGATCAGCAGGGTTATCCAGAGCAGGCTTTGCAGCCCCACGGATAAAGGGAGTCTTCTCGCCGTCGAAGCCATACTTCGTCAGCAAGTCTCTCGTTTCCATCTCGACCAGTTCGAGCAGTTCTTTGTCCTGAACCAGATCACACTTGTTGAGGAACACGACAATATCCGGCACGCCCACCTGACGAGCGAGCAGAATATGCTCTTTCGTCTGAGGCATAGGACCGTCTGCTGCATTGACGAGCAATACAGCGCCGTCCATTTGAGCGGCCCCGGTAATCATGTTCTTAACATAGTCGGCGTGACCAGGGCAGTCGATGTGAGCATAGTGACGGGTATCCGTCTCATACTCAACGTGCGACGTAGTGATCGTTACCGTTTTGGTAATGTCACGAACTGTACCGCCCTTAGCGATATCGCCGTAGGCTTTTCTTTTTGCGAAACCTTTTTCCGCTTGAACTGCAAGAATTGCAGCGGTTAGAGTTGTCTTTCCGTGGTCAATGTGACCAATCGTTCCGACATTGATATGAACCTTCTTCACTTTATTTCTCCTAAAAAATGCTTTTCTTTGTGACAATTTGAACACAAAAGATCGCACTTATCTAATTCTTTCTTCACTTTGTCTGTTAAAACTGTTTTACCGGGAATATCCCTCAAAGAAAAATCTTTTTCTTTGGGATTTCTGTGATGAAACTCTAATGCCGCTTGACACTTATTGTAACCACATGAAATACATTTGCCGCCTTTGTATTCAATGCACTTTTGCTTGAATTTTCTTCTAGGCTCTTTTGATTTTTTAACCACGCAAGGTTTGCAATATGAATGCAAATAACCAGACTTGCTGTTTTGGCTGAATTCAGAATTTTCTTTGTATTCTTTGCATATTTTGCACAATCTTTTGTTGTCTTTGTTTTTTACTTCATAAGGCACGCAATCATAACATCTTGTTCTTTTGGGTTGGTAGCTGATTACTTCGTCCAATTTGAATTGAACGTCAAATTCATTTTTGCACAAAACGCATATTTTTTTCATGTTTGTCTCCTTTTGGTGTTTCTGATATATAGTGATATCAGAAAAGAAAAGAAAAGAAAACAAAACACAAAACACAAACAGTACACAAACAGTACCGCTCCCCGGATTTGAACCGGGACGCCGAAGCACAACTTTTTGAGAGTTGCGTGTCTGCCAATTCCACCAGAGCGGCATGTAGGTGTAGAGGTTGATCTACACCTTTGATTTACGAATTAAATTCGTCAATTTGTTCTTTGTATTTCAAATCAAAATCCAATTCTTGTTTGGTTTTTGATCGCTTAGGATACTTGTCGCTGTGGCAAATATAACAGTGTTTATTGCCACAATCAAAGGCATCCTTTTTTCGGAATCGACCTTTCTGTTCGTCGCATGTGCAATCAACGACATATGCGCTGACTCCAATGCGATTTCTTGTCCAGGTTTTGTTTCTTTCAATGTGCGAGTCGTGGTGTTTCTTCCACTCACGCAGAGTGATCTTGTAATCCTCGTGCCACCGCTTCATCGTTCCCTCCATAATGGGTTTGGGTAATAGGCTCGATGAAGCCGATGATCTGCGTGTGGTGAGTGTTCATGTTTATTCTCTCTAGTTAAGGAAACAACAGTCCGGGTTAGGACACCAATCTCCGAACTCTTCGGATTGGGTGTCAACAATCAATCGTGTGTAACAGCAGCGGCAATGCCCTTTGATCCACCATTCCGGGCCGAACCAGCGAAAGCCACCACCGCCACGAATCGTTTCGTAGAAGCATCCAAGCCGGTCCAGCCAATCCATGATAGTGCGGGCGATCATTCGCCGTTCAGCATCACGCCATGAGTAGTGAAATTCGTGCCACTCGTAGCCGTGACCGTGTTCTCGGTATTGATGATCTCGACCGAGATACTTCCATGATTTTTGTTTGCAAACAAACTGATCGTCGTATGCCGTGGGAAGATTTCGTCTCTTCCCACGGACATAGGGATCATTTCGGTCTTGGTTCGCTCTTAATTCTTGTGTCGTTCTCGGATACCGAAGGAATGCCGAGAACCATCTTTTCTTTGCCATGTAGCGTTTCTCCTAAGTGCGGAATGCACTTAAAAGACGCTACCCAGCCTTTCGTGAATGTTCATACGAGTCCTTTTGCTTTGTTCTTTCAAATATGTGGACTGTCGAATCCTTGACAGTTTTACTTACCGATCATAGGCGATCCTATCGCTACCGGGGTCAGCCTCATGTTCATCCTGAACATCAGCGTCCACTTCCATCTCGACCCGTCCAAATCTCTTCTTTTCCAGTCGGCGGGTCATTCAGTCTCTTCAAAAATTTACCTGTATATTTATGGTCTTCGGGGTTCAAACCCTTCCGCAAATGCCGGGCATCCGGTGTAACTTCTCGTTCCGAATACTGATACTCAATACCCAACCGAGTGTGTTTGATGATTTTCTTTTCTTTATCCACCCATTCGTATTCACGAGCTTGATCGACAACCACGGTGCCTTTCATGCCTTCGATGTCGATGTCATATTCGTGCATGTTCTGGATTTCAATTTCGTCTTCTTCAACCAATGCCCAACAAGGATAGCTGTATCGTTTAGGCGGCGGGTTTTCATGGATCGGCCCGCCCATCAACATTCGTCGCAAGAGAGCCGAGTGGTCAACATCAGCCGAACTTGAACCTCGTTTATTGTCTTCACAAATATTCATCCACCGGCAAACCATCTTGCAAGCGAACTCGCATTGTTCACGAGTCAACGATGTAACTTTCTCGTCCATCATATTCTCCAAAGTACCCAGGACGGGACTCGAACCCGTAAAACCGATATTTTGAGTATCGGATGTCTACCGAAGGTTGCATCACCTGGGCATATTCTACCAAATCTTGTCTCGGCTGTACAGCCAAGTGGACAGCGACGGAATCGAACCGCTCCGGCACCCACCCTACTTTTTTAATGCCAATGGATTTACAGTCCACCGTAAGGAACGCTGTCCAAGTTTTCCTAAAAACAGGTGTTTTCCCACATAGGAAAACATGCGTTTTCAGGAAAGTGACACGGGTGGGACTCGAACCCACAGAACCCACGTTCTAAGCGTGAGATGTCTGCCAAATTGCATCACCGTGCCGTCAATCAACAAGTGGACTGTGAGGCGCTCGAATCCTCGTCTCAGCGTTTTCAGCGCTGCGCTACACCATCTCAGCTAACAGTCCATACAGTGTCCGAGGGGAGAGTCGAACTCCCACGCCTTTTACGGCACAAGGCCCTCAACCTTGCGTGTCTACCAATTTCACCACTCGGACGTAATCAGTGGGCTGTCTCAGAGTCGAACTGAGTTCTCATGTTCTTCAGACATGCGCTGAATGACCGCACTAGCTCACAACCCAATATTCAAACTTCTTTTTCTATTTCTTTCTCAAGTTCCCTGATGCAATCTCTCAATGCTATTGTTCGTCCATGCTGGACACCCATTGCAGTTGCTGAGTTCATGTTTTTTGCAATATCAGGATTTGCTTGAAATCGCTTCAATTGTTCTTTCCATTTTTCGATCAATTCTTTCATATTCAAACCTTTCATAGTCTCCAGCGGGAGAGTCGAACTCCCACGCCTTTTACGGCACAAGATTCTGAGTCTTGCGTGTCTACCAATTCCACCAGCCGGAGATAAGCGGAGCCTGAGAGAATCGAACTCTCACCGGGTATTTCGCCGGGCCTGTTTTCAAAACAGGTGCAACAAACCAGTATTTGCCTAAGCTCCATTTACTTCATCATGACCTGGACTCGAACCAGGAGCCTTTACCCCGTCTTTGACGGACACTCGTTTTAGTTCTGCTAACTTACCGCAGGTTTCCTTTCGCAAGTAGGGTCTTCCAATTGCCCACAGCACAATAAAGCAAGCGGAAGCTGAGAGAATCGAACTCTCACCGGGTATTTCACCGGGCCTGTTTTCGAGACAGGTGCAACAAACCAGTATTTGCCTAACTTCCATAAATGGACCGTTGGGAGCTACCTACCTCCCGCCTCAGCTTTCGCCTACACCAATACCACAAACGATCCAAGCGGAGGACAAGGGAATCGAACCCTCACCGGATATTTCGCCGGATCGGTTTAGCAAACCGACGTAGCAACACCACCATCTACCTATCCTCCATTCAGCGGAAGCCAAGAGAATCGAACTCTCACCGGATATTTCACCGGACCCGCTTTCCAGGCGAGCGCAACAAACCAGTATTTGCCTAGCTTCCGTGTAATGTACTATACATTGAACATTAACCAAGGTTAATGCGCATTATATCGTACATCATGCTTCAACTTTCACCAACTTGCCAAAGATACAGTTCCGGCCAACCCAGCCATTGATGTGGCCTTTGTTGTTGCCGATTTGGAATCGGTCGCCTTGTATCGCCTTGATTAAGTGCAGGTATTGATTGCCTGCAACTTTGCACAATACAATGTCGCCCGTATCCAAAACGCCAGTCACCGGCTCGACAGTACATAACTGTCCTGATTCGATCTTGCCGACCATCGAGTTGCCCCGTGGCCGAAACGAAACCGTCTCGCCTGTTTGAAGTTTAGCTATGTAACCAGTCGCCCAACCCATAACTCACTCCAAAAGTCCCATCATTCTATTCGTAACAGCCTTATTGCCGAACATGCTTATAGATTCGGCGTCATAGGCTTCAGCCGCTTCTTTTGCTGTGCAGAACGCACCGATATATTTTTTCTTGCCACTACCATCACTGATTTTGGCAGAATATCGTTTCGTTTTACACCTGTCATTCAATTCGACGCCCTTAAAGCCTGTTTTGCCTTTTACCACTTTAGGGCATCTTCGGCATCTGTAGTTGCAATCCTTGTGACTAAAACCAATGTTGTCTAAATCAAAAAACAATTCATTAGCGTTATCACTATGCAACCATTCAACTTTATGGTCGATTGAAAAATCTTCCAGTTTATCAATCAACTCACCACACCTAATGCACTTGTTCGCTCGGCATTTTACAGACAGATCGAACATTATTTTCCTGTATAACCGCTGCGTTGCGGTCGATACATTTAATCCTAATTGTTCAGTTTTATTCATTTTTGCCTCCACACTATTATAGTGTGTCCGCAAAGAATAAAACTTAACGTACTCAGTGGGAGCAGCAGGAATTGAACCTGCGGTGTTTACCTTGAAGGACTTGTTTTACAGACAAGTGCGACACAACCAACATTCGCCTTACTCCCGATTTAATCAACAAAAAACCCCCGGCAGCTTTTTCCATCTTCTGGAGAAAGCTGCCGGGGGTTTGTATTCCCCACAATTGTCCCTTTAAGTCAGGACGCAGCCTTCCCCGTCGCTAAACAAATATAGCGATGAGTAAGAGAGCGACAGACTGAGGGATAAAGTGTTCACGATGAACTCCAATTGTGCGTGCCAATTAAAGGCACATTTATTGTGTTGTTTCTTATAGTAGTTGTGTCGAAACAAAATTTCAAGACGGAATCCGAAATTTTCTTCAACTCGCAGGCGGGTGGTCTGATTACGGCACAGACAACCCATAGAGGCCGACGCTTGCTTATGCTTTGGTGCAAACATTAAAACCCGGTCGTCAGGTTGACTCCCACCCTCGTCTGATAATGAGGCAAGCCTCACACGCTCAGACTCACAAGAAGCGTTGTCCGATCAGGACGCAGGTATCATACCACAGGTTTTTCTGTTTGTAAAGCTGCGTCCTCAATTTTCAAAATTTGCATCCGATATTCCTCTGCCAAGAATTCGTTGTATTCAGGGCAGAAGTCATCTTCCTCATACGAGGCCCAACCAAAGTCTTTGACTGCCAATTCGACAATCGTTCCGGCTGGACGAATCACCTTTCTGCCTTGCTTGAGGTCTTTTTCTGACCTCATCACAAACAGGGTCACAGTTTTTGGTTGGCCCCAATCAGGGGCGCATCCATCTTCTGTGTCTCGTCTGGCAAATCGAGCCGAAATTTTCACGCCGTCATATAAGTCTTGAAGTTTGATTGGGTTCATGGGACGATCATACCACGCTCAACTTTGGATTGTAAACTACTTTTCCAAAAAGTTGAAAACACACCTGTCGGTTCCGATGGCGACTTCCAACACTTTGGCTTCGCAGACCTGACCAGAAGTCTGTGGCCACTTGCAGTCATTTCTGATGCTGATGGAACAGACTTCCATATTGGACTTCTCGCAAATCACGTCTACCGTCCGTTCGGAATATTCCGGCAGACGATCACTATCTTCAATCCGACACGGGCCGATCATTTCGGCGATCATATTTTGCACGGCGGGTATAACCGCCTTACTGTAATCGTTCGCCGTGTTCACGGCATATGCACATTGGAATTCCAACTGGTAGAATTCCTTCAGTCGCATATTCTTTGTGACCTGATCCTGCTCACGTCGGAAACTCTTTCCGTGCTGCCATATACACAGCGGCATTCTCATCTTCTTCTCGGTGTGTTCCAGAAGCCACTGGAGATAGCGGTAGCTACCCATCGTGGTTTCAGGCCGCAGAACCAGATCACCCACTGCGAAATAGTCAGCCGGGGTGTAGTTCTTGTTGATGAACTCTACCGGCGTCAACAACGGGGCTTCGACCTGCATCATCTCGAATGCACGGTTTTCACCCTTCAAAACGGTCTGAATCCCCTCGACGAAGTGGCCCACCAGCATATTTCGCAGGCGAATCTCTTTGTCGGTCCAGAAAACCAAGCCGTTTTTGTTGTAAAGCGTGTCCATTTTGTTTCCTCAACTACCTAGAGAGTCAAAACTGATCCAGGTTCACGGTGATTTGGAAAATTTCCGATTTCCACCACTACATAAGAGGATGAATACCTTCAAGAAATTTCTCGAAACCAAACTGCATGAAGCTGCACCGCCTGCCGCTGCTCCACCGCCACCGGGCGGGGGTGGAATCGGTGGTCCTGGTGCTTTGCCGCCAATGGGTGGCGCTCCCCCAATGGGAGGAATGCCACCGATGGGTGGCGGCATGGGCGCACCACCGATGGGTGGCGGGATGCCCGGCGCTCCGGCAGGTGGAACGGCACCCCAGAAGCTCAAAGCATACAACGTCTGGGACGTTTTGGAAAGAGTTCTCAGCGGAGACGGGCAGGAAAAGCCAGATACGCCCAGCTAATCTCTCTCTTCTCGTCAATTTATTGTTATGTGTATCAAGTTTGTTGTATAGACGACTCTTTAACGAGTCGTCTATTTTTTTATCTTGTCTTGATTGAACGCACTGGTTTATGCACAATATGCCCCATGCAAACCAGTATCGTACACTGCGGTCGTGATGAGTACGACGTTTATATCGGGCGACCTTCAATCTGGGGCAATCCTTTCAGCCACAAGCCAAGTTGCTTGGCCGAGACAAAAGTTGCAACCCGATATGAAGCCATCGACAAATATCGGGAATGGATAAAGACCCAACCGGATTTGATGGATGCTCTTGAAGACCTGCGTGGTAAACGTCTGGGCTGCTGGTGTCGGCCCAAACTCTGTCATGGTGATGTCCTACTCGAACTGCTCGGAGAATCGGTATGAGCGATGAAGTCTTGATCTTTAGCGATATTCACGTTCACCCGCACAAGCGGAGCAACGACCGATTGGAGAATTGCCTGAAGGCACTCGATTGGGTATTCGATGTTGCCGAACAACGTGGCATCACTCAAATCTTATTCGGCGGCGACTTGTATCATGACCGCCAAAAGATCGAGGTCTATACCTACCAGAGAACATTTGAAACTCTGGAGAAGCGTTTGCGTGGCGGCAAATTCAAACTATATCTGCTGCTAGGAAATCACGACCTGTGGTATAACGATAAAACATCGGTCAGTAGCGTGATCCCATTGTCGGCCTTGCCCGGCGTGCAGATTATATCGCAGCCTGAACGACTCAATATTGCTGGATCGACTTGGGACTTTATCCCATTCACTCATAATCCGATAACTGCGCTGGAAGAACTCAAGGAAAAGCCGGGCAAGCCAGAATACGCTTTGGGACATATTGCCATCGACGGTGCTATTCTTCATGGGACTCAATATTCCGACGTGGCAATTGAACACGATGGCGACATGGTGAGTGTCGGCGTCAGCTTATTCGATCACTATAAACACACCTTTCTCGGTCACTATCACGCCGAACAGAGGGTTAACGAGAAGGTTGAATACGTTGGTTCGCCGCTTGAACTTTCTTTCGGCGAAGCCTTCCAGAAAAAGCACATTATAGCTTTCAATGGCAAGACTGGCAAAAGGACGTATATCCCGAACGATTTCAGTCCGGTCCATTTGGTTATTGGCATCAAGGATAAGGACAAATACGATCTGACCGATAATTTCGTCCGAATTAAAGTGGACGACATCGGGGCAACCGATTTAGTTGCCATGCGTAAAGAGATGCTGGAATCCAACAATATGGGCAGCTTGGAAATCAAGCAGCAAAAAAAGATATTGGATCAGCATGTAATCCAAGACGCCAAAGCTATCTTATACACGGGCGATGAAATGCTCACCAAGTATGTCGATGAGATTGGTCCGAAGAATCTTGACCGAGATGAACTTCTCCGTATCGGTCGCAAAATATGTCAAAAAGTAGAATGATATGAAAAACTATGTGGTAACTGGTTTTGATGAAGAATATTGGCACTTGTGGGGTGCATCCTGGTTGGTTTCCCTTCGAGAGCTTGCCAAGCACGATCCAGAACACATAGTTATTGTTGGCTTTAATCTCTCTGCCAGTACAAAAGCCAAAATTCAAGAAACCGGGGCAATGCTGTTCCCCGGTGTTTCTTCTGGCGACATACGATCTGATACGATGCGGGCGATCACCGACTTCGCTAAAAAGGAAGCGGCCATATTTGCGTATTGGGATGCTGATGTTTATTTTCAAGAAGACATTAGTGAAGTATTCAAGATCGCCAAAGATGATTTAGTCGCATCGTCTAATCGAAGCCCTGGCTTTTTGGCTGGACCATCGTATCAGTGGATGTGTGTTCAAGATGTTTTGAATATCATGTCGTTCATGAACGATAAAGGCAGTCTCCATGAATGTCTTGCCACTCACTTCAGCAAGTTCATTACGAAGATTGACAACACCTGGAACTCCACTGATATTCCTCATCTTAAAGATGTCGATGGCAAGTTGACCTATAAAGGCAAAGTGCAGAAGGTTGTTCACCCAACAGGTCAAATCAAGCGAACGCTCAACAATAGAAACATTTTCTTTTGGGAGCGACACAAAGAGCTATATCAGTCAGTAGACCGCAAAAAGACAGTCGGTCGCAAATTGATGCCAAAGAGTGGGCTTAACAGCAATATAAATAACAATAAATAACAATCGTATTGCAGCACATTGCGAAAAGTTCTATACTGTTCGCATGAGAAACCTAACCTTCAAACATATTGCAGCTTGGAATTTCTTGCCCTTCGGACCTGAAGGCACTCAGTTCCCATTAAAGAACTATGGGAACATCATTTTGATTCGTGGAGAGAATCGAGATGCTAAGGCAATTGACTCTCAATTGCCTAATGAGCAATCCGAAGAATGCAAAACCAGCAGCAACGGCACGGGCAAAAGCTCTATTCAAGAGATCATTGTTTATGGTCTTTTCGGCAAGACCGTAAAGCAGAAATTGAAAGTCAATGATGTCGTTCACAACCTTGTGCGCAAAGACTGCAAGGTCGAGCTTATCTTTGGTGACTATCGTGTTGTTCGCACACGCATGGATGGTGGCAAAAAAGAATCAAACAGCCTGAGACTGTGGGAAAGTGCCAATGGCATTTGGGACAAAACCACAGAGATCACTCAAGGCACGATGATAACGACTCAGAAGCAGATCGAAAACATCATTGGTTTGTCCTATGATGCCTTTGTGAATATGTGCATATTCACAGACGATCAACGCCTATGCTTCTTGGAGTGTGATAATCCCCACAAGAAAGAGATCGTAGAAAATCTGCTTTCGTTGGGCGAATATCGAGAGTGGCATGAGAACGCCAAAGAGTTGCGAAAAGCCATCAAGCAGAATATCGACTCTAAGGCTAAAGAATATAACCTGCTATTGTCCAACAAGGATGATGCAAATCGTCGTCTTCTGTTGACTGAGAAAAAGCACGCTGATTGGCAACTCGCAAAGAAGACTGAGATTGCCACGCTTGAGAAGTCGATCCTGACAAAGAAGCAAGAGCTTGCATCTACAGACGCAGGAGCGGCACTTCTAGCCTATCAAGACGCCCAGGCCAAGATTGGTTCTATCAACGACGAGTTGCCTCCCTTGGAGGTTTCCAAGGCCGACTTCGAGAAGAAACTCCAGTTGGTAAAGGAAAAGGACTCCGAGCTTAAAGCCGAGGCTCAAGGACTCACCAAGCAATACGAAGAGTTCTCCACGACCGCCAAGACCAAGTTGAATGAACGCAAGAAAAAAGAAGCCGAGATCACTGACCTGGAAGGCAACAAGCCCGGCACTCGTTGCGGCAAGTGTCGCAGTGTGGTCGAAGAGGAGAATATCGTTAAATATGTCAGTGGCCTGAAATTAGAGATCAACAACATCAATCTCGATATTCAAACTGCTATGACTGGCGGCAAAGAGATCGCTGTCAAAACCGAAGATTTGAAGCTCCGACAAAACAAAGCCACGACGCTGGTAAAAGCCGTCGAAACAAAGATTAGCTCTATTGATGCAGAGCTTAGAACATTGCGCAACAACTTGGTCGCCGCATCTAAAGTGCGTGAACCAAAAGCAGACAGTTCTGAAGCTCTCCTGGAACAAGAGATTTCTCAGATCAAGAATTCCGTTGAAGGCAAGAAAACTGAATTAGCGGGCCGTTCGCCATATCAAGATATTATCGACAACGATAAAGTCGAACTTGATAAGGTTACGCTTAATGTGGCCGATAAAGAGCTTGAGGTAAAGACCCTCGAAGCGGAATTGCCATATCTTGATTATTGGATTGCCGGGTTCGGAGAACATGGTATTCGCAAATGGGTTGTGGAAGGCATTATTCCAGAACTCAATGCTCGTATCAATTATTGGCTTCAGTTCCTTATCGACAATAAGATCACTCTGAAATTCGATAATGAGTTGAACGAAAAAATTGAGCGAAATCCTGTGGATGGTGATCCGTATGTATATCACGCCATGTCCACTGGCCAACGGCGTCGGCTTAATCTCGCCGTGAGCCAATCGTTTGCACACGTCATGACCATTAGCTCCGGGTCTATTCCGTCTATTGTGTTCCTTGACGAAGTAAGCACCAATGTCGATCCTCTAGGCGTCCAGGGCATTTACAATATGATCTGTGAATTGGCCGAGGATAAACAAGTATTTGTAACCACTCATGATCCAGACCTTCTTCGTATGCTCGAAGGAGCAGACGTTATTAAGCTGGTTCACGAGAATGGGTATACAAAATTGGTTCAAGAATGAAGTTCATGCCATACTTGAAGCCAGTCAATTCGGTAGCTAAAGCAAGCCATAAGTTACATTTAGAATGACTTATGGCTTGTCTTAAAAGACCCTAAAAGCTATTATTGTGACCCCCGACAATAATAGTCAAAAATTTCGGCTCATAACGACTAGCTACCTTCCCAGCAAACAAGACCAACCAAGATTTGGCAGAAGGAAAGAGGAAAAAAATGTCTATAAAGGCTTTACAGGAATACACTTACGTCAGCAGATATGCTCGATTTAACGAAAAAGAAAAACGAAGAGAGACATGGAGCGAAGCGGTTGATCGAGTGATGCAGATGCACATTCGTAAGTTTCCGCACATGGCCGAAGTGATTAAATCGGCATTTGAAAAGGTTGACCAGAAATTAGTGTTAGGCTCACAAAGAGCGCTTCAATTTGGCGGCAAGCCAATTGAACAAAAAAATGCCCGCATGTACAACTGCTGTGTGTCATTTTGCGACAGAGTTCGGTTTTTCCAGGAAACATTCTGGCTTCTATTGTGCGGTTGCGGCACAGGTTTTTCTGTGCAGCATCACCATATTGCGAAGCTGCCTGATTTCCATGTAAGCCGTACTCTTGAGCAGACTCACAAAAAGCGAAAGCATATCATTCCCGATTCAATCGAGGGCTGGTCTGATGCTTTGGGCATTTTGTTGGCAACATATATGCCTAACGAGGAATTCTCGGAATGGTATGGTTGCGATGTAACATTCGATTTCTCAGAGATTCGTCCAGCCGGTGCTGTATTGGCATCAGGTGTTGGAAAAGCCCCAGGGCCAGAACCATTGCGACGTTCGCTAGAGATCATTCGCAAGCTCCTGGATGATCGCTGCCAACGCTTCAATCGTCTGCGGTCTATTGACGCATACGATATTGTAATGCACGCCAGCGATGCCGTGTTGAGTGGTGGCGTGCGTCGTTCGGCTACCATCTGCTTGTTCTCGGTAGACGATATGGATATGCGTAAGGCCAAGACTGGCAATTGGTTTACGGACAATCCTCAACGTGCAAGGTCCAACAACTCTATGTTGCTTATTCGTGGTGAAACCACCAAGGAGCAATTTGAAGAGGCAATGAAGGACGTAAAAGAATTCGGCGAACCCGGATTCGTATTTGCTGACCACCGTGATTTTCTTGTCAACCCATGTGTTGAAATCGGCATGTGGCCAGTTCACTGGAAGACTGGTGTTTCTGGTTGGCAAATGTGTAATCTTTGCGAAATCAATGGTCGTAAGATTAAGACTAAAGAAGATTTTGCCATTGCCGCTAAAGCTGCCGCCATTATTGGCACACTACAGGCGTCATATACAAATTTTGAATATCTCGGTCAAACATCCAAGGAGATTGTTGAACGAGAAGCGTTGCTCGGCGTCAGCATTACGGGCATGATGGACAATCCTGATATTATCTTCGATGAGAAGACTCAGCAGGAAATGGCAAAGCTCATTCTGGACACGAACGAGTGGATGGCCAAGCAAATTGGTATCAATCCAGCCGCTCGTGCAACATGCGTAAAGCCAGCCGGTACGACTAGCTGTATTCTTGGTAGTGCCAGTGGCATTCACCCGCATCACGCCAAGCGATATTTCCGTCGTATTCAGGGCAACTATATGGAAGCCCCGCTGCAATACTTCAAGGAACGCAACGGACTTGCTGTTGAAAAATCTGTGTGGAGTGCGAACAAGACCGACGAGGTTATTACGTTCTGTGTTGAAGTTCCCGATGGGGCGAAGACCAAGAATCAGTTGTCGGCATTGAAGCTCCTGGAACACGTTAAGAGTACACAGGCAAATTGGGTCATGGCTGGAACACGTCCTGAGCTTTGCACCCAACCGTGGCTCACTCATAACGTCTCCAATACGATCAATGTTCGCCCTGATGAATGGGACGGCATCACAGACTACATCTACGACAATAGGAATTTCTTTGCGGGCATTGCATTGCTTCCTCAATCGGGCGACTTGGATTATCCCCAAGCCCCAATGTGTACGGTACACACTTCCCGTGAAATTGTTCAGATGTATGGCGAAGGCAGTCTGTTCGCCAGCGGCCTCATTGTTGATGGTCTACGAGCCTTCGATGACAATCTATGGGCAGCTTGTGAAACGGTTCTTGGTTTTGGCGATCCGCTGATTGAACCCAAGACACCAGCGGTCGGCGAAGTGGTTGTTGGTATGGCTGAAGATGTAATCAATTACGAAGCCATGCAGGAATATCATGCGTATAAGATCGCTTATGCTTCATGGGAGGCGAAGAAGGATTTTGTCCGTCGTGCCGTCCAATTCGCTAACCGATATTTTGAAGGCGATGCTCGTCATATGACGCACTGCCTCAAAGAAGTCCACAACTGGAAGCTCTGGCAAGATTTGCAGAGGGAATATAAAGACGTGGATTATTCGATGATGATCGAGGAAACCGACGAAACCAAACCAACTCAAGAATGGGCTTGTAGTGGTGGTTCTTGCGAAATTAGATAATATTTATCACAACACTCCTACATAATAGGTGAATCCATTGGTAGGAGTTTTTATGAGTTTAATTGGTGAAAAGCACAATAAGTTAACAATTGTCGAAGATTTGGGAATGAAGGGGCAAGGTCGCCCACGTCATTTTGTTCTGTGTAAATGCGATTGTGGCGATCTTTACGAATGCAATTTAGGCGCTTTGAGAAGAACAAAATATCCGATCAAGTCTTGCGGTTGTGAACAATACCTTTCTGGTAAAAATCATCATGCTTGGAATGGTTGTGGCGAAATATCCGGCAATCGTTGGGACTGCATAAAAAGAAAAAGACAAAGAGCCAAAATCAAAGAATTGCCTTTTTCAATTACGATAGAATATGCTTGGGATTTATTTCTGAAGCAAAATAGAAAATGTGCCATGAGTGGAATGGAAATTAACTTTGCTGCAACGGGTAAAGATAAATTCACAGCTTCTTTGGATCGCATCGACAGCAACGAAGGTTATGTTGATGGTAATGTCCAATGGGTACACAAGGACATCAATTGGATGAAGAACACATTCAGCCAACAACACTTTGTTGATATGTGCAAAAAAGTTGCAGATCACGCAATGCAACATTGAGATCGCTTGCTTATTTTCTCGGATTGCATTATGCTTTACTCCCATATGTAAGCAACTGGAAAAAGGCCAACTAGAGATGTGGGAGCGAGCATGTGCAAGTATTTAATTGTTGTCGGTGGTGTGATCTCAGGTACGGGGAAGGGCGTCTCGGCGGCGAGTGTTGGCCTCTTGCTGAAGTTTCGTGGGCATAATATCACCCTTATAAAATTTGATCCGTATCTGAATACAAATGCCGGAATTCTAGCTCCCCGTGAACACGGGGAGTGTTTTCTGTGCGATGATGGTACGGAAACCGACCTCGATCTGGGTCACTACGAGCGTATTGCTGGCATCAATGTCAACAAAATGAACATCTGCACGTCTGGGACGTTGCACAAGGAATTGATCGAGGAACAAGAATCAGGTAAATACCTCGGCCAAACTATCCAGCTTATTCCACACTTGACGGATAAAATCCAACAACGTCTGGTGGATTTGGGCAAAGATAAAGATGTTGTTATTGTCGAGATTGGCGGCACTGTTGGTGATAGCGAGAGCTTCGCCTTTTTTGAAGCCATGCGACAATTCAAACAGAAGTTCAAAGACGACGTATTGATCGCTATGGTCGCTCCCATTCTATGGGTGAATACGATCAAGGAATTCAAGACAAAACCCCTCCAAAACAGCGTTAAAGAGCTTCAGCGGCATGGTCTGCAACCTGATGTGATTTTCTGCCGTGTAGATAAAGCCATCCCAGAGAAGCTGTTGGCCAAAGTCTCAATGCTTACCAACGTAAAGCGTGAGTGTATTTTTGATGCCCCAGACGTTCAGAGCATTTATCAAGTTCCGCTGGAGTTTTATGATCGGCACGTTGACGACCTTTTCGTTGACCTTTTCCGATTGAATCGGAGTGCTTGCCGCATTCACAAATATCGTGAAGTTGTAGAAAAATATGTTGGCAACCATATGCCAGCCATTGAGATCGGTGTATTTGGCAAGTACGATAATTGCGACGAAGCGTATATGTCCCTGAAGGAATCTTTGATTCACGCCGGAATTGCCAATGATGTTCGTGTAAACATCAAATGGATCAGGGCCGATGAATTAGAGAAGTACAAAGACTTTCGAGGCATTCATAAGCACTTTGAGGGCTTGGATGGCATCGTTGTCCCTGGCGGCTTCGACAATCGAGGCACTGAGGGCAAAATTAAAGCCATTCAATACGTTCGTGAGAAGAAGATTCCATTCTTAGGTATTTGCCTGGGTCTTCAGTGTGCCGTTATTGAATTCGCCCGAAATGAGTGCGATTTAGACGGGGCCAATAGCCTTGAATTCAACAAGGAAACGCCACATCCAGTCATTCACTTCGTTGAAGGGCAAGAAAAGCTGAACAAAAAATCAGCCAATATGCGATTAGGGTCATATGAGTGTGAATTGACCAAGGATAGTATTGCCGCCGAAGTTTACGGCAAGCCGTTGATTAGCGAACGTCATCGCCACCGATATGAAGTCAATCCAGAGTTTGCTGACCAATATGCCAAGCGTGGACTGAAAATTAGCGGTCGAAATCCTGATACTGGACTCATTGAAATGATGGAATTGGATCGTAATATCCATCCTTATTTCATTGGCACCCAAGCTCACCCGGAATTCAAAAGCAGGCTAATGAACGCCGCTCCGTTGTTCAAAGGACTCATCTCGGCGGCAATTCAGCACCGAGGATTGAAACTTCAGCCGGAGATTCCTGTAGAGTCTCAGTGATTTGGAGAAATTATGTGAATCCGTTCTCTAAATAGAGCATGAGGTTCAAACATTTTCTACTTAACGAGTCACAAGCCTATCTCGGCCAGAAGGTCGGCGATATATTGACCGCTGCGCAAGAATTGCGTGACGATGCTAACAATATGGGAACCAGGGACTTAACCCGATTCTCAGAGCGTATTGTCAATCAAATTCGCCGAATATTGCACAGTAATTGGCCCAGGGAAGAAAAGAAGCATTTATTGACGCTTCAAAAGGTCGGCGTTGCCTTAATGAAATCCATTGAGGAAAAAGACGATCTACCTGGGACCGTTGCTGGTTGTGCCGCATCTCTTGAAAAGCTAGTCGGCGATCTTGGCGTGCCAATTCACAAATTGGTCACTACAGACACGGCTCCAGAAGAAGACGATAAAGGCACAGATAAGCCACAAGACCAGTCCACTCCACCGCCACAATCGACTACAATTGATAAAGCTGGTCCTGTCGCACCGCCAGCAGGTGGCACCGGCCAAGATTTGGCGGCACCGCCATTGGGCGGTAGCTCTGGTCCTATGGATGGCTTTTAATGTACGATATAGAAATAGAAAAAGAAAAACGTAAACTTGAACATATCAGGGACCGTTACTTTCGCCCTGTGATTGCTTATCCTGCTGGCCATTTATGCCATCATGGGGATTGCAGTGTTCATAGATCAATTGACGTTTACGGCACAGCGGCTTGCACTTGTGGTTTTCTTCATGATTTAACGATTGTGACTGAAAGTCTCAAATCAAAGTTGCATCCTGCCTTTTATGAAGAATTATGTTTGGAAGATGGTCCTCCAAGAACTCCAACTCCAGAAGACAAAGAAGAAATGGAAAAGTTATTGGACAAGCTGGGGTTCAAACCTGCGGTCGGGCCATCACCACAAGAATGGGAAGCTACTTGCATCCAAGATTGGGCGCTAGTCGAAGATGTGTTTGGAGAAGGCTTCCGTAAAAGAAAAGAAATTGAATGGCTGGCGCTAGATGACGAGGAGTGCTAATGTGTGGAATTGCAGGTTACATAGGCGAATCAAAAAAGCCTGTACTTACATACCAACTGATAACGAAGCTGTTTGATAAAAGTGAATGCCGAGGCATTGATGCTGCTGGGTATTGGGGAACAGAGAGCGGCGTCAACGGCAACGTCCTTTATCACAAAGAGCCGGGTAAATCGAGTGCTTTCGTCAAGAAGGATGTTTGGAAGTTAGTATCCAAGCATAATCCCAATCTCTTATTGGTTCATGCCCGTGGTGCATCTAAGGGTGTTGGCGAGCCAAGTAACAATCACAATAATCACCCATTTACCAGTTTGGACAAATCAATAGGTTTGATTCACAATGGTCGTGTTGATGATTGTGAATATCATTCTCTGAAACAGAAATACGGACTGCAAACTCAATGCGATTCAGAAATCCTACTTAGGATATTTGAATCTGGCGAGAACTATTCTGCTAAAGAGCTAAAGGACTTCTTCGGTGACGCCGACCATCCTCAAAGGTTGGCTGGCATTCGTGATGTCTTTAGTCTCATCAATGAAGGACACATGGCTGTCGCTGTGGGTGAGCGAGGATTGAACGGCAGTCGTATGCTATGGCTCTTTCGCAATCGACATCGACCATTGTGGATCGTTGATATGCGAGAACCATTAGGTCAGGTCTTCTTTGTCTCTGATCCGACCATATGGGAAGAAGCAATTCATGAATGCTCAGGCATAAAAAGCCTCGCTCGCACACAGAAGCTCATTGAGTTGCCAACTGAAGAGATTTGGCATTTCAAAATCACGCCTGAAGAAGCGTGTCCTAAGAATGTGCAGCGATTTGAAGTTTGCAAAGAAGGCTCGACGCCCTGGCAGTTCGATGGCAAGAAATACGACCCTGTTCATCGCAATGGTTCGTTTGAAGTCATCACTAGCCTCGATGATAATGATCGTGTTCTTCATCCAGGACAAAAGACACAACCGGCGAAAGAGCGACCGATTCCTAAGATCGTTGAATGGGAAGAATTCCCTTTATCTGAAGTGGAGAAGAAGTGCGATGAGATGATTGATGTGATTAACAACATACGCACATATACTGAACAACTGGTTCAGGAACAATCAATACAGCGACACGATTTCGATCAATTATTGCAAGACTTAGAGCAACAGCGTCAAGACCTGGAGCAATTGAGTTCCATTATAGTTCGGTGATTCCTATATAATTTTGTAGGAGATACACCATGAAAAATGATTTTGAAGATATGGATGATTTCGTCACCGATGACATCCTCAGCAAGAAGACGAAGACCAAAAAAGTAGACGGCAAAAAGAAAGGCAATCGCACAGAACTTGATCTCACAAAAGTTCTAAACACCAGATTTGGCGATGGCTTTAGTCGTTCTGTTGGCTCCGGCAATCGCTGGGGTCAAGTCAATCATCTGCCCAAGCACGCCAGGGAAGTCTTCTCTGGCGATCTAATCGTTCCCCAGGGCTTCCGCTTCGTCATAGAGAGCAAAGGTGGCTACGATGCCATCGACATGAGTTCTGTCTTTGTTCGAGGCAACAGCGAGCTAGATGGCTTTCTGGATCAAGTCACCCAGGACAGCAAGCGATGTGGTCGCAAGCCAATGTTGTGTTGGAAGAAGACTCGCAAGCCGTGGCTTGCTTTTGTTCACACCAAAGATTTGGTCGGACGAACATTCAAATACAAACTTCAATATGGCAAATGGTCTGTTGTTGCCCTTGAGCATCTACTCAAACTTGAGGATGACTTCTTTATTGAGCCTGAAATATCTTGAAAAAAAATTCGCAAATAAACGCAACGAGCCACTTGTTTGTCGCTTGGCCCATATAATCTTTCATGGGATATGTTTATTTTCTTTATTCGCCACAGCTTAAAAAGGTCAAAATCGGTCATAGTGCCGGTGTGCTTGATCGCATTTTTACGTTAAGCGGCATGTCGCCCGATGAAAAGCAGGTTTTGTTGGCTATTTATCCTGGAACGCTGTCCGATGAAGATTACCTTAAAACATATTTTCATTACATTAACAGCCACAAAGAATGGTTTTACTTGGACCAAGAGCTAATTTCTCTGATTGTCGAAATCCGCCAAAATTGGCTTGATCGAAAATTTGGAATTGAGTATCTTCGCCTATCTGATGTGGAGTTACCTGAATGGCTTACAGATTCAGGTTTTTGTTCAAGCGTCATTTTCAAGGAACTAAAAATGAGTGAACCAAAGGTACAGCTTGATTTGTTGTCGTCGTCCGCAGGAGTCAACTTCAATGTTCCTAATTGGATTCCAAAATCAATTAGGATGTCCTTTCCAAAGCTAACCCCCACAGACAAGGATTTGGCTGAATACAAAAGAATTAGTGAAAGCGATCCTCGTGATTACTCTGAAGAAACAATTACGCCGGAAATCGCTTGGTTGATCGTGATGAATGCCACGAATCGCAAAGTTCGAGAAGGCAAAGTGTTCGGCCTTATTCAAGACATTGAACAAAAGAATTACTACGTCGGTGATTCAATGTTCATGTTCAATCATGACGGCATCAGAAATGGCTGTCATCGCTCTTTGGCCTGCTTGTTATCTGGCAAGCCGATTCGAGTTATGACTCGTCGTCGTGTTTCCGATGAAGAAATTCCAGTAATTGATACTGGCGTCGGTCGAACTATGGACGATGCGGAAACAATGGCTGGCAATAACCCCAGCGAATCATTGTACAACAACAAAAATGCAACTGTAGTGAGGGTCGCTTACAGCCGAGGCAAGCAAGAAAACACGCAATTCAGCTTCAAGACTCTTAGGAAGATGATTGACCATTTCCAAGAACCATTGACTTGGCTCAATGAATTGTTGTCTCTCTACACGGAAGAACAAAAACGCAGAGTTGGCATGGGCATTGTCAAGGCTGTGTTTCTTAGGGCATACGTTTATGGCATCAGCAAAGAAAAGTTGGAATATGCCTATGATTATCTTTTGACCGATGGAGAAAAGGTCGAGAAACAGATCATTTCGAGACAGCCGGGAACCACGTCTCTGCGTTCTTTGCGAAGATACCTCAAGGAAACGATGACAAGCGCTCCAACAAGTGCTGATGCCGTAGCTCTGCTTTATAAACGAGTGGAGAGAATGCTCTCGGCGTATCTTAAAGAAGAAGACCTTGAGCGATGCCATTCGGTCAATGAAGAACAATTCCCGATTTCAGCCCTGAATTTCGTTATTCCGGCGAGGAATTCGGCTCGATCTATTGCAGATCGAATGCTTGGGACGGAAATTTTGGCATCCATCACAAAATGGGCCGATCTGAACGATGACGGCCATATGTTTACGCTAAGGGATATGTTCAAAATGATCTGTCCTGGTGAAGACATGCGGTTGGTCAAAGACAGAATGGCTGACTTCATTCGTACCAAAGGTTCGCTTCAGGTCGGCGAAACTATGATTCAGCCGGTCGTCAAACCGGGACAAGTGCGTGTTGTGCGATATACGCTGGTCAAGCCTAAGTGATAATATCACCAGATGTAAAAGAATAACAAAAAAAGCACCGAGATATCTCGGTGCTTTTTTCTTTTGGTATACTCTTGATATGTTCCCACCTTTAGTGGAACATCTTTACTCAAGAGACTGGTCGCTCCGAATCTACTTTCGGGAGATCATCCGGGGTCCAGTTGTTAAGAAGATTGTCCGGGACAGTCCAGCCTTCATCCCAGGCAAATATGTCTTCTTTCAACGGCCTGAGAGAACTGAGTGTTCTTCCTTCCATATAAGCCTTTGCAGCACAGACCGTTCTTTGATATGCCGAAACGGTGTCATGTCCACGGTGCTTTTGCAAAAACTTCCATAGTAGAAATGCAGGATCGTCTTGGCCTTGAAATAAGCCATTTCGCAAAGCTCTGCAAAACTCCGATACCCGACTGCCATTGTATTTGATAAGACATTTGACAACGACAGCAGGCACCGCAGCACTACTTCGAGGAAGATTGTCAATAGCCCATGAAATATGCTTTTCGTGCCGCAACTGAAAGTTCTCTTTCTGCTTATCCGTAGCAATAAGCCGTCCCTGACGACCGCCTTTCATCATTTGGCTCGCCACTTGTTCGACTAGCGCTGGTTTCGACGGCATAGTAAACCTCCCTTCTGGCTGGTTTGTTGGGGAGCGACCCTCATGCGATCATGAGGGTCGCTCTTTTTATTGACCATCATGAAACTCCTTGGGAATAAACTCACGTTGCAATTTGAGTATTTCAGCTTTAGTGTTTGGGTCTTTGACGTGATCCCACGACAGATTCAAATAGTCAGTGAAATTATTGAACTTGTTAGGTTCGCCTTTCCACTTGTTGCTGATTCCGTCGTCCCCAATAGTGCCATTGAATCTGACAGCAACCTCGTTGAGAATCGCCGTGTCGATCCACCATGCGAATTGTGAGCCACCGCCATGCCTCATTTCAAAGTGACGGCCAGTCTCAAGCCAACAAACCCTGGTTGCCCATTCTTGGCCTTCTGACTGATAGCTCAGAAGCCAAGTGTGCGGTCCCCAACTAGGACTTTCCGGTGCGGACAAATGATATTCAATCTGAAGGTTTCCCTTGAATAGAGAAGCGTTCAGTTCATCCAACATAGCCTTGATTTGCTCAGGCTTCATTGGCTTTCGAGTTTTTGTCCAACCGTGGTTAGCCATTTTTCAATACCCCATCTTCATCGGGGCCGAATACAGGGTTGGAACCAAACATTACGGCCACGGCATTTACAGTAGTTTTGTTGATGTTTTCCAGCTTCTTTCCGACCTGTCTTGTCTCCAGGGCATCTACCGTCCACGGAGAATCAGGAAGTGGCTGCACTCCCTTGTTAATATCTGTCAATAACATATCGGAAGTCATTGGCGATAAGAATAATGCTGTTTTGCCCTGCGCAGTAATGATGTTGTGCATATCACGCTGCATCATCATTACATTGAATGGCAGGCGTATTAGGGCCTCACGGAATGGAACCTCTACGATCACTCCATCAATGCAAAACACCGTCACCTGAGCGTCATCTGAAGCCTCAGCTAAGATTGATTCGATCTCTTTCGGCGTCAAAGGTTGCTCAAATGTTGATGGCATTACAGTTCCTCGAAATACAGGTTGATTTTGGAAAGATGCAACCGATAAAAAGTACGAGGGTCAAGCCAGTCTCGTTCACGTCCATCGTCAGGCTTCAACCCAACAACGTCGTAAACTTCCGGGGCTGGTTCTGCTCGCTCGTCAGCACGACCTGATCGGCTGATGCGAACATTATTGCCAGCCATGCGTCCAAATGCTTGCTCCAATGCTTGGAGCATCTTATCATCCTGCCGCTCATATGCGGCTCTTTCGTGAATGGCTCGGCCACGATGTTCGATGAACAGAGAGCCTTCGCCCAATACGACGATCTCACCTTTGTCTGGCGTGGATGGCTTAAATCCACGAGCGAGATCGCCCATGTGAGGCGAGCGGACAGGAACCAGGACTTCTGCGACGAGTCGGCCCTGTTTGCCTTCCAGAACGTCCAAGGCGGGGTCCAGGAGAACGTCCTTATCTTTGTCGTCATTGAGACGAACCGATCCGTAGCGGTCGCTACGTCGCTCTACAGCGTCCCAGGTGAAGTAGCCAGTTGCCAGCAGTGTACGACTCATCTAATGCTCCTTATTCTGACAGTCTATTTTGAAGTATGCTCAAGTGTTCTTGGGCAGCGTGAATTTTTCTTTTAAGTTTGTTGTTTTCCTGCAACAGTTTTTGAACTTCGTCCCGTTTTAGGATGAGTTCTTCAAGTGACTTATAATCGCACTCGGTTGTTTTGAAGACCTGTAGACATGCAGAACAGGCTCTTTTTCTTTCACGAAACTGTATGTCTTTGTGTTTAATAAACTGCTTGTTTCCTTCTGACTTCACCACCGGACAAGGAACAATTTCCTTGCAATGTGGGCAACACATGATGGATTTTGTTGCATCACTCAACAGGCGTTCCATCTGCGGTACTGTTTGCATCTTAAATACTCCAAAGAAGTTCTTTTCCGGCCTGCGTGGAAAGCAATTCCGGGTTCGGGATAATACCAACTCTTGTCAGGTCCAGGCGATCTGCATCCCAGCAAACCCCAATAGTAGGGTCGTCACTGATCTGTCCATCGTTGTGAAACTTGCAGGCTTCCATCAACACAGCGAGTTGGCTTTCAGTAATATCCAACTTTCCCTGTTTGAAAAGTTCTTCGGCGTATACCGCTGAACGATGACCGTGTTCCGGGTCTTCGTCTTCGTTTTGTCGTTTTGTATCGTGGATCAGAGCAAACAACTGAGCCACTAACTTGTCGGCACCAGGAGTTTTCTTCGCTAGAATCAAAGCGTTCTTTTCAACCTTCTCCCAATGCCACGGTCCATGAACCGACATATGCCCATTACGTCGGCCTAGACCCAAGGAAAAAGTGTTCTCGAATTCTTCCTTGGCAGCTTCAAGCCAACGTGGTCGCTTCATGGTCTTGCGTACCGTTTCAATTTTCAGGTGTTTGGGCGAGGCGACAATCTCAAATTCGTTACGGCCCAACAGTGCAGCAACGACGTGTTCTTTTTTGATTTTTGCTTTTACGATGCCTTGGCGTTTTTGGTTGAAGCGATTAGCGAACCACTTGGCTCGCCAATAGCTTAATGTCCAAGAATATCCAAGGCGGTTTTTGGTTTGATGCCCACGATAGATTGTGAATTCGTCTGGCAGCTTTGCCAAGAACTCTTTCTCGTGTTCATCCATCATGGCTTCACGGCCAGGACGGTTTTTATTGATGAACCATCCCAAGATTGAGCCGTACTGCCACAGGTTTTCACTATCTGACCAAATGCTTCCCAGCAGTTCCCAATACTCTTGGTCTGATAGCTCGCCTTCGATCTCCGAGAACTTTTCCAGTCGATAAGGACGCTCGTGAATCCAAATATAACTGGACCAGTTCTTTTGTGTTTTTGCTCGTTCGATATATTCGAGTTTGGCTTTGTATTGAGCGTTGTACATGGCGTTCATACCTTCGTGGTAGAACAGGCCAATGACAAGCGGGTGTTTGAGGCATTGTCCGAATGAAGTGTTTTCGATCCAAGGCACGAGATCGGGGTGCAGGTCTTCTTTCCGAGTCATCATGTCTACGAAGTCGGGCGGCAAAGTCCCAATTTGTTTTTCATCGTCCACAGATCACCTTTTGCCTATTCAAATACAAAAATCTCCGTGGTAGATTGTACCACGGAGATTTAGAGTTGTACAGCAAAACTTAAACCGTCTTGAATTCATCAGGCGGGGCAATCAGCGAGAACTTTTGCCCATCGTCTG
>Ga0315294_10000918_pt1 | contig 31969 bp, 28 predicted proteins | sample YL17G13_40_MG_FD_203626 | JGI IMG/M metagenome (GOLD analysis project Ga0315294, IMG submission 203626) | Sediment microbial communities from Yellowstone Lake, YNP, Wyoming, USA - YL17G13_40 | ecosystem: Environmental > Aquatic > Freshwater > Lake > Sediment | place: USA: Wyoming | collected...
CGCACGCACGTTGACGTCGTAGTAACCGTCGGAATACACGGACCAGTCGATGATGGCGGACAGGTCGGGCTCAGACGCTATGATGTAACTCGGCAGGCTGCCGGTCGGAACGACGCTCCAAAGCGCCGTCAGCATCTGGTCAGGGTCGGCATCGGCAATCGGGGCTGCGTAAACTGAGTTAGTGTCGGCGGAGGAAACGGGGGTAGGGCCGGAAACATCCCCGACTGTCGGCAGGATGTTCTTGCGCACCACAGTGAGGCCGGTCCCGACGGTCTGGGCGATGCCGTCATTAGCCCTCACGTTGATCGAGTAGCTTCCGACCGGATGAGTGGACCAGTCGATGTTGATCGAGCCGTCCGGGTTGGAGGGAAGTGCGAAACTGTCGGGATTGCCTTCCGGAACAAGACTCCAGAGGAAGGAAAGGGTCTGTGTTTTGTCGGGATCGGACCAGGGAGCCTGGTAGAGCTCGTTGGTGTCGGCCGAGGTCACAGGGGTCTTGCCCTCGACCTGCCCGACGGTCGGAGGTGTATTGCTGTGGGTGACGGTTATCGGGAGGCCGGCGGCCAGATCGAAGCCGTCGGAAACCTGCACGTTTATCTCGTAGATGTCGGGATCGACATTGGAGAAGTCGATCGTCAGCGACCCGTCGCCGGGGTCTCCCGGGATGATGAAACTGGCCGGATCGCCGCTCAGGACGAAGCTCCACATGTATGTCAGGGTCTGGCCCTGGTCAGGGTCGAAAGCGGACGCGGTGTACTTGGCAGCGGTGTCCGCCGCGGTTACGTCTGTGGGACCCAGTATGGGGCCGACGATGGGGAGGATGTTACCGACCATCACATCGAGGGCTGTCGCTTGCACAGGAGGATTCACGCCATCCGATACCTGGGCCTGGACCGTGAAAGCGCCGAATCCGTAATCGGCCCAGTTGATGTCGATTGTACCGTCTCCGTTGCCCGGCTCATCGAACATGTAGGGATCGCCGAGAGGCTCGACGCTCCAGAGGACGGTGATCGTATCGCCGGTGTCGGGATCTGTCCAGAGGACGGTGTATGTTTCCGTGACCAGGCCGGGGCTTGGATTGCCGTCCACCCCGTCAGTGACCTGCGGAGGGGTGTTCACTTTCTGGGGCAGGACTCCGCTAGTGAAGCTGTTGGCGGCGATCAGGGCATCGTCGGGATCCAGGATCCCGCCGTAGCCCGCGCCGTCCGAGCTCTCGGCCCAAATCAGGTACGAGATGTCGTCCGTTGACGACAGGGCTCCGGCAATCGGCTCCAGCGTGAGCTTCCATAACGCATAATCGCCCTGGTTCGATACAAACTCGGCTTCAGCGGGGGCGAAAAGGTTGGGCCATTCGCCCACGACTCGCTTTATGGTGCCGGCAGGAGACGGGCTTGGGTTCTGCCAGTCGTAGACAGCGATGCTCAGATCGAGCTGTCCTCCCTGCTCACCGATTAAAGCGTCATAGTAGATCGTGTTCAGAGTCTCGGTGGCGACGATTCTCCACGGCTCAGGCTGGTTCGCCTCGGGAGGGAAGTCATCGGGGACCACCGGCGGTTTCTTGACAGGGGGCTCCCAGCTTGCATCAATCGCGTAGTTGAAAAGCAGGCTGGACGGAAACGAGGGAACCGCAATGCTGTAGTGGCGAATGTTGCTGGATGTTGAGCGGAATGCACCGCGGTCCGCTGTGTCCAGAAGCTCCACCGCATCATCCTTGTTCAGGGTATCGCAGAAGTACTTGAATCCGTTGAGGGTGGCCGAGAAGTGGAACTTGGAATCCTTCATGCCGAGCGCACCGTCTGTGTAAGCGAAGATGGTGTTGCCCGGAAACTCGACGGGGTTCCACCATCGTGTAAAGCCGTCGGCATTCAGGAGATGAAGGTAACTTGCGCCGGCCATCACGAGGTCAGGGTCCGACAGTCCCGTGAAATCGCCCTTAGTGATCAGGATTCCTTTCACGTCGAAGCCTGAGAACTGTGGGAAGCTCGGGAACGGGTGCGTCAGGCGGATATCGATGTCGAGCTTCGTCTTGTCGGAGTTCCAGTTGAGGCCGCCGACAAGCTGGACCATTCCAGGCTCACCGCCGGGCTCCAGGAATTTCAGTGCATTCAGATGCATCGTTCCGGCACGCAGCGGGACGATCTCCAGCGTGTTCGCCTCCGGATCGAGGGCGAACTCGTACAGACCCCACAGAGCATGCGAGCCCTGCAGAGGCTGCCCCTGCAGCGGGTGCACATTTGCCTCAGTAAGGTCCGGCTCGGTGTTGTCTGGACCACGAGGTTCAGTATAGTTATTGTCCGGCTGCAGTCCTTCCAGAGAGCTCGCATTGCCGGAGCCGGTCGGGTCAGGGCTTAAAGGCGATCCCGGACTTCCGGAACACCCAAGCACAACCAGGGTCAGCACAAAGGCCATAATCAGCGAAGAGACGTGGCGCATCGGCACACACTCCTTATACGACGGGGCACAGCACAACCCCGCGAGTATTTCCCAGCATTGTTTTCAAAGAAAACCTGGACGTTTGTGGCATCCATTATAGTTGGCATAAAAATAAAAATCCATGACAAGGTGAGAATCGTCCCTGGGTCAAATAAGACGCCTTGAACAGGCTCCATTTCTCCACGTCTATTTAGATTGCGTTTCCGCCCATTTTCCTATCCTGCCGCATCGGAATTACCACCAGACTGTCAGCAATCTGACTCTGTAAGTCCATTCAGTATTCTTCTTCAGATGTTCCACACCGTCTCTTAAGAAGAGCTTGTTTTATTTAGAAGACAATAGTAGTAGTAAGGTCTGTGGAAATGTGGAGAATGCAGGGAACCTCGTGTAGACTGGGGAACTGGTGAGAATCAACGGTGTTGAAAACCACGTGAGCCATGCTTCATGATTTGTGCAAAGCAGGGGAGTTTCGGCGGGAAGAGTAGTTTTGAGCCTGCGGGTAAGTGGAACAGGTGAAAAATGACAGTTGAAGCTGTGAAGATGAAGGCGCAGAGAATTTTGCCTTTGGTGGGCGTTGTGGTATTTTAGGGCTAACGGCGGGCATTGAAAGGAGGGCTGTTAACTAGATGTTTAACTGGTCTACTTGGTCTTTCATGGAGTGGCTGAAGTTCGCGCTTGTGTGGCTGGCGATATTCGCGGTGATCGGGGGCATCATATCCCAGACGAGCGGAGGCATGAGCGGTCGCGGTTTCATGGAGGGGATGTGGAAAGGCCTGGAATGGTACTTCATTGTTGTGGTTGCGTGGGTGGTTCTTGTGGGGGTCTATTTCGGAATAGGGATGATTTCCACTGCTCTGAATGGCTGATGTTAGGAAGCGGCAGCTTGTGCAGACACTGACCCAGACAATCGGGGATGGCCGTCTGGTTGAGGAATTCCTTACGGACCTGGCGTATCGAAGGCGCGTATCGCCGCTCACGGTGGAATCCTACAGGCATGATTTGGAGAGGTTTACGGGCTTCCTGGCGGAGCAGCGGGGGAGAAGTGTGCTGCAATGCCTCAGGGAAGACGTTTTGGGGTTCCTGGTCGAGTGCCGGGAGAAAGGGGAAAGCGCACGGACGAGGTCGAGACGTCTCTCCTGCCTGAGAGGATTTTTTTCGTTTCTGAAGAGCAGAGGCAGAATCGCAGAAGCGCCGACCAGCGGTTTGAAGGGGGCCAGGATCCCGGAGGTGCTTCCGCATGTGCTGAGCCGGGAGGAGATCGAGAAGCTTCTCAGAGCGGGCCGTAGCGGGAGCAAGGTGCAGAGGAGAAACGGCATGATTCTGGAGCTCATGTACGCAACGGGGATGAGGGTGTCGGAAGCAGTCAAGCTGAGGGTGGAGCACATCCTTCTCGACCAGGATGCGATAATCGTGGAGAGCGGCAAGGGACGCAAAGGGCGCATAGTTCTCATCCCGCCGTCCACGCGGAGACGCATCGAGGAGTACATAGGCGCAGTCCGACCGCTGATCACGGAAGGGGGGCATTCTCGCTGGGTATTTCCGACAAGGAGCGGACGGGCGGTGGACCGGCAGAGTGTCTGGAGGGGATTGCGCGAGCTGGGCAGGCAGGCTGAGATCAAGTCCAAGATACACCCGCACCTTCTGAGGCATACGTGCGCGACGCATCTTCTGGAGAACGGATGCGACCTGATGACGGTTCAGGCTTTGCTGGGTCACGCCGATATTTCCACCACGCAGATATACACACACATTCTTGAGGACCGTAAGAGACGGGTATTCAGCGCGGCCCACCCTCGCGCGAAATGATGTCATGGTGGACAGCCAGTGAATCAGTCGCTTGAAAAAATCCTGGACCGAATTAAGGCGTTCAGGGGATCGAAATGCAGGCTGGTCCAGTTACGGAAGCTCGCTCAGTATGATTCTCCCGGGGGCATGCCGGAGATTCGCGTGCCTGCGGGCGAGCTCTCCTGCGAATGGTACGTGAGTATCCCGGGCGCATTGCGCGATGCAGGTATCGAAACCGTGGAGCTGGTCTCGTGGGGATGGTGGCTGGGAGAGGAAGTCGAGGGGGGGATAGTTGATGGGCGGCTCATGGTCCGGTACGCATTGAGAGTAGTGGATCATGTAGCTTGCCGTCTTCCGAGCCCGCTAACCGGGAGCGAGGCCGCGCGTCACGGGAAAGCGTTTGTGGACATGAGGGGAGCGTACGATTCGGGGAGTGATGTCCGAGGGACGGAGGAAAGAGAGGGTCGAATGGAGCGGGATGTTGTGGTGTGGCACACGGCGGAGGTGAAAGAGCTCGTGTGGGAAGAGATCGATGCGGGTCGCAGGGCCGGATGCGACGTGGCCAGCCCTGACGTGGCTCCGTGGGCAGTGGGCTCAAGAGCCGCGGGATGTCGGATCGGGGCGTGGATTTGCGAGCTGGTCGAGCTGCAGCAGGGAGGCGTGGAGGGGGCGGACGCGCAAAAAGACGGTCCATGAGGACCGTCATCGGAGCTCAAGGTAACGCAACACAGCGAGTCCCCTGAGAACTCGCTACCCGTGGTGAGGAAGAGCCGGACGGCTATTAGCCGCCGGGTTTTTCCCCGTCCCCAGGCTTCTCTCCACCGCCGGGCTTATCAGTCCCGCCGGAGGGAGTCTCAGTGCCGCCAGTGGGAGTCTCAGTGCCACCGGTGGTGTCAGTCCCGCCTGCAGTGCCGGTATCACCGGTAGCCGGGGGCTGGCCCGTCGTATCGGCGGGCGGGGTTGTGATGGTTCTGTCTGGCCCGGGTCCGAACTTATCCTGGATTTTGTCTTTCGGTGGGCATCCGATAAGAAACAGAATCAAACCGAGGGCTAACACAGCCAACAGCGTTCTGGTCATTCGCAGCGATCCTCCTTCGCGTGCAGGGGCGTTGCTTTTGCATCGCCCCGTGGAAGTAGTATTAATCTCCTTTAAGATGGTAGCACATTTCGGGGACAAGTGGAAGGTCTTGCCGAAGGGAGAGAAAAGCCCCCTTGGGAGGAAGGGGGCTGCGATTCGATTCGGTGGGTATGTGCAAGTCCGTGCGATCAGTCGATGGAGTCGAGGGCCTGGAACATGGCATTGCCGGAGGAGTAGATTGTGTTGCTGGAAGGATTCCAGTTGTACTGCGGGGGGTCGTTGACGGCAGTGACGTTTGCGACGACCAGTCCGCTGTCCGAGACGAAGGCGAAGTCGAGAGTGCCGCCATTGACAGGCTCAGGGGCCGAGACGGTGAATCGGTATCTGAGGAGGAGGCAATGGTAGGTCGTGCCGCCCCCGTAGGGTACAGTCACGTCGCCCTCACCGATCGCCTTCACGCTGTAGTTGAGCACGAAACTGGGCTTGACTATGTCAAATGAGTAGTCGGTGTCGACTGTGAGAGGGAAAGGGATAGTGAGATTCTCATCGGTGTCCGGGGGACCGAAGGGCGACGCGCCGATCATGTAGGGATCGTAGAACCCGTAGATGTAGAGCTTGTTTGACGCGAAGTGGTGGTACTCCGCCTGGTAGAGGACAGGGAAGAAGGGGTCGAACATGTTCTCGAACTTGACGAAGTGAGTGGTGTTCTCGTTGAACTCGTCAACGAAGCCGGCCACTTCGGGATCGGTGTCGTCGATGATACGTCGCCAGTTGGACCCGAGGAGGAGACCTGCGGTGGTGAAATCCCAAGGCCCGTCGAGGTCGTCCACGTTGATGACAGCGCCGGAGTCGTATGTGTGGTCCAGCGACTGGTAGTGATAGCCGGTGCCGGGGACCTTGTTTTCGTAATCCTCCTGCAGGGTGATGAAAAGCCCGGCGTCAATGAGGAGCGGCGAGTCGAGCTCATCGGAGGCGCCGGAGTTGTCGACAATCCTGTGATTGACGGGATAAACTCCGGGCTGGTCGTATGTGTGCTTGACAACAAAGCCCGACACCCAGTCCCCGGTGCCGTAGAAATCCCACCAACTCTCCTTGAGGTCGCCGGGTCCTTCCGGGTCGGTGGAAATATCGGTGAAGGTGATCTCCTCGCCGACTTCGGGCTCATCGTTTGAGACCTCGGCCGCGCAGGTCGGGGCGTGGTTAATTATGACGGGTACGTGGACAATCCGGTAAGCGATATTGTCGATGAGAGCGCCCGGTGTCGTGATGCTTTCAGTGTCGAGGACGCGTATACAGATCGGGTAACTGCCCTGGGGAACGAACCCGTACTGGTTGACAAGTTCGCAGGTGAATCGCTTCGTGGCGGGCCCGCCGGGCTGAGGAGTGGCTTCGATCAGTCCGTCGTAGAAGAGCGGGGCCTCGACATGGACGGCTCCGACGGTGGTAACGCCCTGCCAGTCGTAGACATCGATTGTGAGCGTCGCGGTGGCGCCTTCGTTGCTCGCGAGCGAATTGCTGAGTCCGGTCGAAATCTGGTAGGCCTCGATGCTGTTCGCAGCGAGCGGGAAACTGCCGGGCACGTTGACCGGCGTCGTGGGTTTCGCCCAGGACGCATCGACAGCGTACCCGAACGTGAAGACTTTCAGGGGGGATCTGATCAGGTACGGGGTTGGGGAGGTCAGATTCGCGCCGGCGAGGAAATAACGCCTGTTGGGGTCCGAGTAGTAGACCTTGTACGCGTTGAGCTTGGCGTTCGGAGCCGCGAAGCTGGGAGCCATTTTGCCTTTCAGGTATCCCTGGTAGCCGTTACCTTCGGTGGACGGATTGTAGAGGGTCGTGTGACCGTCCGGATTGAGGAGCTCGGGATTGTCCTCCATGTTGCTGGAGGCGGTGAGTCCGAGTGCGGGGAACTGGAAGTCTCCGCCGAACATTGCAATGCCGCGAACGTCGAAGCCGGTGAGGTTCGGGGCAATGAACGGGTGCGTGAGTTCGACATCGAACTGGAGATCTTTGTTCGGAAGCTTTTCGAAGTTCAAAATCTTGAGGCAGTTGGTGCAAGGGACGTATTCCAGCCAGGAGAGCACATTCAGATGAATGTCGGCGAGCCTCGCGGGCACGATCTGCCAAGTGCCCGATTCCGAGTCGATAGTGATCTCCCAGTAGCCGAGGAGGTTGTGGCCCGGCTGGAGAGTTCCAGCGGTGGGGATGTTGACCGGACGAGAGGGAACCGGGTCCGGTGCAGTGGGGGCGCCGGGGTCCTTTCCGCGAGCGCAGGCTCCCACCAGAAAAAGCAGCGCAAGAAGCAATAATGAAGTTTGTGCCCTGAATCTCATTGTCTCGCCTCCATGAAGGAGTATCTCAGCGCTTCCGGGGCGCAGAGTAATATCACACTATAATGTCAAGTGGGATGCAGTTCCCACCGACCGTACATAATTGTATCGCACATACAGGATATACGGAAGCAGGGGCGGGAGATTTCCCGTGTTTCTACCGTCTCACGGATTAGCGGGTTCGACGAACTCGATGTATCGCTCGCCGGGTCTGTGACTCATGGTCCGCCATTTCCAGTAGCTCTCCTGCCACTCGGGATCGGCGAACCTGTCGCGTTCCTGCTCGAGCCGGGTGCGCTCACGCTGAAGGGAGGTGAGCTGGGAGGTCTGTTTGTCGGCGTCATGCCATGCGCTGTCGCGGGAGGAGACGCTTGAGGCAACGAGACAGAGGATGGCGACAAACATGACCCATCTGAGGGCAGCCTCGAAAATGCGTGCGAGACCTCGTCGCGGACCGGCGGTCGGGGGCTGCGCAGGGGACCTCGGCCTGGTTTGCCGAAGCCGTCCGGGGGAATTCCTTCGGATCAGGGGCTCTTCCCTGCCGGGATTTTTCATATAGATCCTCCCTCAAGACCGTAGATCATCCGCATTGTCCTGATGTCTCGTGCGCCAGGCGTTCTGCGGGCGGCGATGGGATACATGGAGTCGCCGGAGGAATCGGAATGCCCCCAGATTCCCAGGGCATGGCCCAACTCGTGACAGGCGACGGTTTCGAGCATTATGGGAGAGGGCATGGGCCCCTGCGGGTTGAGACGGATGTAGATTGCGGGACGGTAGCGAGTTCCCGCTCTTAATGTAGCCAAGCCCGCAGTGTCAAGGTCGGTGACGAAAAAGACGACGAGGTCGTCCGATCCGTCAGAAGGTGCGGGCACGAACGTGATGCGATTGTCGAGAGCATTGCTCCAGCTGTTCATGGCTCTCAGAAGAGGCTTCTCCACGAGATCGAGCGCGTCGGACGGGTAATATTGAGGCACCACAATCGAATACCTTATTTCCTGCCGCTCGAATCGAAAAGGGGCCCCCCCGGACTCGACCAGCGAGTAATAATCCGGCGGGCCTGACTGGCCGATGAAGCCCTTGGCGGTGTCGACGACCGGCGGCAGGATGAAGGTCGTGCCGAAAAAAATCAGCGCCAGCAGTGCCAGAAAGCGGATCGCGCGCGACACGAAGAGCGAACGACGGTTTACAGTCTCGTCGTCCATCCCCTCGACGACTTCAAGGTGCAGTTTGTGCGGGTCGATCTCCTCTTCCTCGACCCATTCGTCGAAATCATCCGGGCCGTCGTCGGAGTAGAGATCCCAGTCTGGCAGGTCCCAGCCATTTTTCCTGTCGCTATTATTATCGCGGGGAGGATTCAATCTCATTAACCCATTTCGGACCTTTTGCCCATATTGTACAACGATCGGCCGGGCGCTGACAGGGAATCACTACCCACCCCGCCGTAGCGGGTGGGGATGGTTTGTTCTGGATGCCCCAAGGGGGGGACAACAGCGGAAGGGAGCCCGACCGGTTGTGTGTCTTCCTGATGTCGGGCTCCCTTGTCGATGTGGAGGTTAAATGAGTGGAGCACGGGAAGCCTTGAGGTAGCCAGGGACGAAGCTTCCCGAATATACCCTATGTGTTGTTCTTATGCCGCAATCTGTGTTCGGATGGGCAGGACCCGGCAGGTCCGAAGGGTCCACCGTCGAGGGTCTTGGCGAGAGAGACGGAGTTTCCCTTATTGTTAAATACGACTTCATCCATGACGGAGCGCATGATGAAGATTCCGCGACCGTTTATGCTCAGGAGATTTTCGTCGGCGGTCGGATCGGGAATGCTCCGGTGATCGAATCCCGCGCCTTTGTCTTCGACGGTGAAGACGATGCGTCGAGGACCGATGGCGTACCTGAGAGTGAGATTGGTGATCGGCCTTTCGAGTTTTTCGAGGTGCCCGTGAATGATCGCGTTGTTGATCGCCTCGTCCAGCACCAGCCGAATCCAGAAGCTGTCGGACTCGTGCGCCAGGTACGGTTTCGTGAAGTCGATGATTCGCTTGATAGCCTCGTCCCTCGAGATTTTCGGGACGAGGATTTGGCCCTCGCGATCGAAAGTCTTTCGAGCAGCCGCGAACCGTCCCGCGGCCTTAAGCGCGCCAAGCTCGGTTGCGATCTGGGCCAGGAACTGCTCCATCTCGAGGATATCGTTCTCCTCGAGCACGAGCGCGCCGTGACCCATGACGAAGCCGATGAGATCGGAGGCTCGATGTCCCGGGGCCCTGGTGGCCAGGGGCATCAGGGTCGGGAACGGACGATGTCCCCTTACGCCGAGGTCGGAGATTATCTCTCTCACGATGTCGGTGGTGATCGCCAGGGGATCGTTACAGGCCGCGCTCAGCCTGTTGAATGCTTCGGAAGAGAGATGAATGGCACGAGTGGAGGGGTCGGGCTCATATCCCTTCGAAGCCATGATTCTGAATGAGTCTTCCTCTCTTAGCGCGACAAGGCAGTCGGCCATGTGCAGCGTGCCGGCAAGTTGATCCAGAGCTATGAGCAGGATGTCGTCGACCGTGGTGACGAATCGAATGGAGTCGGCGATCGTGTCCAGACGGTCGCCCGCCGCGGCGGACGGGCCTTTCCCGGTGCCGGCAAGGGAGTGGATTCTTTCGAGGATTTCGCGGGTGCTGAAGGGCTTAAGGAGGTAGTCTCGGGCTCCGGCGCCCAGGGCCTTGCATGCCAGCTCGGGTGTCTTGTAGTTTGCCGTGACGAGAACGGGGACGTCCGCAAAGGCTTCGGTCAACTGCCGGATGTCGTCGGTCTTAACGAGCGTGCCGTCATGGAGGTCGACGACTGTCACGCTGGGCTGAAGGCTGATGATGCCGGGTAGCGCTTTCTGGACCGTGTCGGACCAGTCAACATCAAAGCCCTCGGTCTCAAGGAGGCTTCTTAAGCAGGCGGCGAAATCGGGATCGTGTTCTATGAGGCAAATCCTCGGCATAGGGGCAATCCGGCACGCACGGAAGCGAGTCCGATTCTGAGAGAGCAAGGCGGATGCCAAATGCGGGGAAGGTTCGGGGAATGAGGACCCGCAAATCGTCGCGAGGACCGGGCCGCGGGATGCCGCTCCGCCAGTGCTGCGGCGAGGGGGTGTTAGCCGCAACCGCTTTCATTAAAAGGGGTGCGAGACGAGGCGCCCCTGGATTCCGGATGGGAGGAAAGGCCAGATTGTCCCGCATCGGACATCTTGCCCCGAAGCGAGGATGTGCCGAGCACGTTCCGTGCTTCGGGATCAGGAGCCGACTCGTCGCGAGTCGAGAAAGGCGGACCGCCGGATCAGTTCGAGACTTTGCCCCAACTGTCGAGCTTGCGTTTCAGAGTTTTGCGGCTGATGCCGAGGAGGTCGGCGGCATTCTTGCGGTGATGGTTGGTGAATTTAAGGGTGGCGAGGATGTGTTCTTTCTCGAGCTCCTCGAGGGGGATGGGCCGGAAGCCTCCGTTGCGAGGGGTCGCCGCGCTTCGAGCGCCGCTGCGGACCTCCTCGGGAAGGTGCTTGACCTCGATGATCTCGACGTCCTCGAGGATGAGGATTCGCTCGATGGCGTTATCGATTTCGCGGACGTTGCCGGGCCAGCCATAAGCCTTCATGAGAAGGGCGGCCTGGGGGTCGATCTGCCTGACGGCGCGTGTCAGGATGCGGTTGTGATACTGGATGAAATGCTTTGCCAGAAGGATGACATCGTCGCCGCGCTCTCGCACGGGGGGGATGATTATGGGCACGACATTCAGGCGGTAGAAGAGGTCCTCGCGGAATTTTCCTTCGGAGATGAGCTTGCGGAGGTCCTGATGGGTGGCGGCCATGACCCTGACGTCGACATCGATTGTCTTCTCGCCGCCGAGGCGCTCGATCTCCCTGTTCTCAAGGACGCGGAGGATTTTGGACTGGAGGTGAAGGGGCATGTCGCCGATCTCGTCGAGAAAGAGGGTGCCTTTGTGTGCGCGCTCGATGCGTCCCATCTTGCGCTTTTTCGCATCGGTGAACGCGCCCTGCTCGTAGCCGAACAACTCGCTTTCGAGGAGAGAGTCGGGGATATTCGCGCAGTTGACGGCGATGAATTCATTTCCGCCGCGGGAGCTCGCGAAATGGATGGCGCGGGCGAAGACCTCCTTGCCTGTGCCGGTCTCGCCTGTGAAGAGGACGGTTGCGTCGGTGGCGGCGACTTTTCTGCCCTGGGCCTTGGCGCGCCTGAGTGCGGGAGAGTCGCCGATGATGGAGTCCATCGCGTACCGCTCGGCCTCGGTGGCGCGATGTTCCTCGGTGGAGATGCGCAGGTTGACAAGCTCGGTTGCCGCGTGGAGGCGTGCTGCGAGGTCGGCCTGGTCCCAGGGTTTGGTGATGAAATGGTAGGCGCCGTTGCGCATGGCCTCGACTGCGAGCTCGATGGTGGCGAAGCCGGTCATCATGATGATGACGGGGTTGCCGGGGCGGCTCGTCAGCTCCTTCAGGACGGTCAGGCCGTCCATGTCGGGAAGGTTGTAATCGAGGAGTACGATATCGGGCGCTTCGCCTGCCTTTTGGAGCGCAGTGTTGCCGTCGGCGGCTTCAAGGACCGTGTAGCCCTCTTCCTGAAGCCATTCTCTGAGCCCATACCTTATGAGCTCCTCGTCGTCGACTATTAAGACCGATAAAGCCATTAATAATCACCGGTTCTGGAGGTCCTTTTCCAATTATTATCGCATTGAATAAGGCCTTATTTTCTCAGGGGCACTCAGCTTCGGAGGCGAACGGACGTTGCGCTCGACGCGGATACCCGAACGCAGGATGCGTTCGGCACTGAGTCTGAACCGGGAACGTGGTAGAATGATCGTAGAAACTGCGGGGTCCGGGGGATTCCGCGAGGTGTTTCCTTTTCCCTTTTACAGAGGGGGAAAACGAAGTTATGAAGAACAGAAAAAAGGAGGGGCATCAGATGAACGCCGGAAGAATACGTTCGGTTGCTCCTGTTTGCCTCATGGTGCTGGCGCTGATGGCGCTGATGGTCGTCCCTGCGAGAGCTGAGATTCTGAATGACGATGAATTCGGGTCGCTCGAGATAGCGGATCTGAGCGTGATCGATGCGGCGGCCGACATGTTCGGGCCGGTGGGGCTGACATTCAATGTCACGAGGGGCGGCCCGCTTCGACCGGGCCAGGAAATCGCGATTCATTATCATGGTCAGCATGAGTGCTACGTGACGATCCTGGATTTTTCGCCGGATCGGATTGTGAAGCCTCTCGTGATGAATGAGCAGACGAAGCTTACCGACGGCGGTCTGGAGGGGGAATACTACGGCACCGTCGGCGAGGCGCTCGGCAAGGAATACGTGATGATGATCATCTCGAGGCTTCCCCTGACCGATGAAAGGATCGAGGAGCTTGCGCTCGCGCCGAACGAGATAGAGCTGGGCGACGAGATTGTGACGGTGGCGGTGAACGATTTCACCGTGGTGGACGCCGGGTACAATGCGAACCGTGTGGTCGAATGGGGCGAGAGTGTGAACAGCGGGAACAGGGGCGACAGTTTCATAGACCTTGAGGAGTTCGCGACGTATCTGGGGTATCCTCTGAACACGTATCCTTATGACCCGTGGCCGTACATGTATTTGTATCCGTACCCGCGGTTCAGGCCATCCGCGTACATGGAGAAATACGGTCCGTTCTCGAAGATCTGGTACGTAGTTCCGACGGGGACGACGATAACGAGCAATTTCTGGGATTACGCGACGAGCGGGTGGATCGATAACGGGATATGGATCATTCCGCCGGGCGGATACTGGCAGGGAACGTTCCGGCCTGACGATCCGTATGCGGCGTACTACCTGAGAATCCTTCCTTACCTCATAAGGGAAAACACGTCATACCAGAGGCTGCAGGTGGAGATCAACGGGACGCTGGTGCAGTCGTCGATAGACATCACCGGCGCGATCGGATGGGGCGAATACTGGACGACGAATCCATTTGCGTACTATAACCTCGCCACGCTTCTTCACACCGGTAACAACACGATAAGGCTGTACTGGCCTGAGGATGAGACGGAGAACCTGGAACTGCAGATGGTGGATGTGGCTCCGACGGAGGTTGTGTCGAGCGAGATCGACGAAGCGGCGACGGCGACCGTAACAGAGCCCCCGGAGGAGCTTGCGGCTGACGAAGGCGAGGATGATGAGAGCGATTAGGTGCGGCCGAGGAGACTTCCCGAGAGAGGCAAAGTTGATGTATACGCCTTCCGTATGGTTTTCGACCTCGAGGCGTCGTTGCTGTCAGACTCGATAGCGAGAAAGTCTCCCGGCAGGCGATCGCCATCTGTTATGGCTTGTCAGAGTCCGCTCCAACTACGACATAGCTAATCACTCTGAGACCGGTTATGGATCGGCCGACGAAGATCTTGTCGTGTGTCAACAGGGTGAGCCCGCGGTGCACAGCGGTTGCAGCGATCCAGCAGTCACCGGCCTCGAAACGGCGTCCTTCGGTGCGACTTTGACTCATCACCTGCGCCCATACTTGCGCTAACTTGTAGTCGTACGGGATGACCAGGAACTTGCGCAAAAACGCATCAAGTTCTTTCCTCCTAGGAGCAGGCCAATTCCTTGTCTCAGCCCATTCCCATTGTTCCGCCACTGTCTGGAAACTGATCGCAAGAGTCCTGCCTCTCATGTGGGGCTCGTAGAGCTTGTATTGCGGGGACCGTTTCTTCTTTGGATGCAGATAAGAGAGTACTGTAGTGTCCAGGAGGACGACATCATTCATTCCGTGCCACCTCCGTTGGACGCAGATCGCCGTTTGGATCGCTCCGCAAGAACAAAATCAAGAAACTTGTCGGGATCATCGCCAGCAGGCCAAAGATCACCCAATTCGTCAAGGTCGGGTGCTGGTGAGACCTGTTGGTGACGTGCAAGATCCTCAAGTGAGACAGATTCCCAGAAAGCAAACAACTCGCCTTGGTTCTGCGTGCTGAGAAACTCATCGTCCGTTGTCAAAATCGATTCGACTTCAATAATGCGTTTCCCATCCTCAACTTTCCCTTTCCCGGCTATAGTAACGGTTCTCCGCCAGTTCTGCGCAATGCTCTCAGCATGCTCCTCATTGAATATGCAAATCCATCTAGTTCCGTCAGGTTCCCAAAGTGAACCAGCCAGTTTGTTGTGCGCGTCCAATATCTCAAGACGCCCGGTCTTGGATGTATGGCCAATCTCCTGGGGCTCGGCGAGGAGCGCACGGATAGTGGAATGAGTTTCTGCATCATAGTGGGCCTCGATACCGGCAATGCCAGTTGAAGAGAAGAAAGACACGCTCTCGATACCGTGGCTCAGGACCTTACCGAGATCACTGATCGATTTCATGACTCCTCGGTCGAATCCCCTGGGCAACGAGGTAGGTTTGCCATTGGCCGAGATGCCGCGCATGCCTTCAATGAAAGCTCCTAGGCTTTCCTGTCCCACTTCCCCAAAAAGAATGGACTGGGTTGGCTGCTCACCAAGTTCCATCACTGCTACAGTGCTTCCTCGTTCCAGGGCGACAACAAAAAGCTCGCACGCTTTGTCTATCTCCTCTGGATCGCGCCTTTTGCCCTTGCGTTGTTTGCAGAATAGAACCTGGCTGACTTTTTTCAGAGCAGATTGGGTATGCTCGATAATTGCGGCCATGTCAGAGGCTGACACGCGGGGTTCACCAACCTTCGGGCCCTTTATGGCGATCCGCAGCTGGTGAGATGCACTAGCGGAGCTAGGTGCGGTGTCCTGTTGATATCCTTTGTCATTCATTGAATCAATGCCCTCGTTTCGGTGCACTCTATATATATCGCCCTTGCTTGGGCCTCGCAGAAGCCTCCAGCGGTTCTTCTGTGCTTCGCAACCTAAGCGGTTGGACGCTGGGTCCGCAACAAGCTCCGGACTTTCACTCCAGAGAGCCTGAACCACGGACGGTCTGTACGTTTCCGCAAGCTGCTAAGCCTCGTGCCACCCATGCTATATTTTAACAGAAGCGGCAGGGTGGCGGAATATGCACCCCGGCACATAAGTTTGCCAAGCAGAGACTGCGGTTGGCGAGCACAAGTCGAGCGCGCCTGCAGAAGGCAAGCCCTGCTAGTCCGGTATCACGATCCATCCCGCGGAGCCTTCGTTGTAGCCGGCGGTGTTGCTGATGTTCACCGGGTCGGTGCCGTCCGGTTTCATCACCCAGATGTCCTCGTGCTCGAAAACGGGATCCTGCCGGAAGAAGAACATGAGAGAGAAATCGGGCGACAGGTGCTTGATGTTGGTGGGGGGAGGGCCCAGGAGGTAGGACCGCGCGGAAGTATCGGTGAGGTACTTGAAGTCGGAGCCGTCGGTGAGGCACACGGCGATTCTGCTCATGGGAGTGTCCTCGCCCTCGATATCCTCCTGCCTGCGAAGGAGAAGCCAGTCCTGATCCTCAGAGTCCTTGAAGAGCTGATACACGTAAGTGACGGTGTCCGGCGGAAGCAGCATGACCTCGGTTCCGGTCTCGAGATTCACCGAGAACACCTGACGTGAGCGGGCCCCCCCGCCGCCTGCGATGCCTTCTTCCGAGGGTTTGACATCGCAGAGCAGATAGGCGCCGCTCTTGTCAAGGTTGGCGGGACCGACCTTGGTGACGCCTTCGAATCTATGAATGACCTTGTCGGAGCCGTCATCGATGTTGATGGCTATGTACTCGATGATCCCGGGAACGTTCGGGGGGCGTCTGGCAGCGACGCAGGAGAGGCCGTCGGGCATGAGCTCCAGCGGGACGTCCTCGACGGGGCTTGTATAGAGGCCGCCGATACGTCCCGTGGCCACCTCGCACTTGAACACGTTGAACTCGCCGAACTCCACAGAGCGTCGAGACAGAAAAATGACCCATTTGCCGTCGGGAGTGAAAATCGGGGCGGTCGTGACGGCGCGTGAGTAGAACCCCACCGCGGAGACATCCACGTACGTCAGGCTTCCCAGGTCGAACAGGAACAGGTGTCTCTCATCCTGACCGGTCTCGCCGCGCGCGCTTCCGACGAAGGCGATGTCGGTGCCCACGGGGGAAGGTATGGTGTGGTAGATGAAGCCGGGAAAGCTGATGAGGACCTCGCGACGGGAGCCGTCCGGCTCGGCGATCAGGACATGGGCGATGCTGACGGTGCCGATCGTGCCGGTACGGGGATCGTTGACGGTATAGACGAGGTGGAGTCCCGGAGTTTTGTAGAGCGGGACGAGCGGGGTCGGCTTGGTTCCCTGCGGTGGAGCGGGTTTTTCGCCGCCGTTCTGCGGACAACCGGATGCGGACCCGAGGAGCGATGCTCCCAGGACAAGGACGACCAGAATTCTCAGACTACGGAAGGTCATTGCAGTTCGGTCCGGATGGTGCACTGTTGTCCTGACGAGGTCAATTGTAGCACGACAGGTGCGGAATGCGTCTCGCATTTCGGGAATCGGAGAGAACGCGTCACGCGTTGATTCACAAGACCAAGCAACGGAGTGCTCTTCCCGACTCGAGACGAGTCGGGGTCCTTAGTCCGAAGCACGAGACGTGCTCGGCACGACACAGACTGTCGGCCTATTCTGAGGGAGTTTCCTCTTCTGCGGGTTGAGAGGTGTCGGCGGAGGAGAGCTGCTCGAAGTAGAGTCTCACGAAGTCGGCGTAGGTGCGTGGGATGTCCTGGTCCTCGATCGCGTCCATGAGGGCGCTGACATCGGTGGGCTCGAGCGCGAAATACGGGACATAGCTGGTCTCGCCGGTCTGGGGATCGACGATTTCGGTGAACATGTAGCTGCCGCCGGAATCCGTGAATTTGCCCTCAAGCTGGACATCATAGTCCTGGCTCGGCTGGAAGCTTGGGTTGTACATGGGCTTGAACTGGTCGGTTGAGTTCGGGGTCTGGGAGGGATCGTTCCAGTTCTGGTTCTGATTGCCGGGAGTCACGGGAGTGGGAGAGGTGGCGAACGGGGTGGTGGATGTGCCCCATCCACCGCCCGCGGTGCTCGAACTCTGGATGCGCTGTAAGGGCGATGTTGTCCCGTTCTGACTGTTGCATTGTCCGGACAGGCTCGATCTGCATCCGCCAATCCCCTGCCTCGTGCTGTCGAGCTTCTGTCCCGAGCCGAGGCACTGACCGGCGTTCTGACTCATGCACTGACCCGCCTGCCGCAATGCCTGTCCAGCCTTGTTGCACGATCCGGACTGGCCCGGTTTGCCCTGCTGACCCTGTTGTCCTTGCTGACCTTGCTGACCCTGTTGTCCCTGGCTCATGCCGAAAAGGCCGGGCATGCCGCTTGAGGATTGCTGACCCTGTTGGCCCTGCTGTCCCGGTTGACCGCTCTGGCCGGACGAGGGGTTGTTGCACTGGGAGCGCTGCCCCATTTTTTCTTCGGACACGCCGGACTCACCGAGCTGTTTTCTGACCTCGTCGAGTTTCTGACGGGCTTCCTGGTTTGACTGAGCGTTGCACGCGTTCTGGGAGACCTCTTGCTGGAGGCCCTGGGAGACATTCCGGCAAGCTGACTGAAGCTCGGAGCGTTTCTGAGGATCAAGAGACTGAGCCTGCGACGCCTCGTCGGCAAGGCGCTGAGCTTCCTGAATCAGCTCCTGGGCGATTTCCTCTTCGGAGCGCTGGTCCTGATTCTGCTTGCCGAAATCCGCGCCGGCCTCCTCGAGCATGCGCTTGACGTCCTGGATTTTCTGCTGGGCTTCCTGAATGTCCTCTTTCGTGACCTCGCCGGAGTCCAAAGCCTGTTGGAGGTCATTCTTGACGCTTTCCAGCATTTCGGTTGCGCGATCTTTGACGTCCTGGGGGATATTCAGGTTCTGGATTTCAGGGACGGCGCGATCGATGGCGTCTATGAGAGCTTTCGCCATGGTCTCGGGGTCCATCTCACCCGCACCTTCAGTTCCCGCCTCTGATGCCGCCTGGCGCAATGCGTCGCGCGCCTGAGCCAGATTGTCGCGGACCTCGGACAGGGAGGGATTGTCGCCCATCTGGCCGATAGCCTTGTCGAGCGCTTCGGCGAGATCGGACAGATTCTCCGACGGGACCTTACCCTGTTCGAGCTTGCTTCCGAGCTCGTCGAGAGCGTTCCTGGCCTTCTCGGCGTCGCCCTTCGCGAGCGCGTCGGCCGCATCGCTCATCTCCTTGCTGTCGGCGAGAGCCTGTGACAGCTTCGCGAGCTCGTTGCGCAGCTCGTTGTAGCCGGAATCCTCCTGGATTTTGTTTACGGCTTCCTCGATGGCGCTGAGGCGTTCGAGGGCCTCGCGACGGGAGAGGGTGCCGAACTCCATGTCGCGGGCGAGCTCCTTCAGTTCGCGGGCGATCTCCTGGGCTTCCTCGCTTTTCTCAGCGGGCGGATTCAGGGTGATCTCCTGGGCGATCTGCCGTACTCGCTCAGCCTCGGCCTGCACGACGGCATACTCGTTCTTGGTTTCCTCGGACGCAAGCACGTACTGCCAGGGCGGGATGAAATACAGGCCTACAGCGAGGGCGGCGAGGATGAAGGCGTAGATAACCTCGCGCGGAACGCGAAGCGGGAAGTCGCGGTGAGGTCTGATACGAGTTGCGTGACGTTCCGCGTCTGCGATGAGCGCCGGGATAAGCGGGTTGGAGTCCTTTCGTTCGGCGAACTCGAGCGCGCTTGTGAGCCGCTCCTTGAGACCCAGCCGGACATCGCACGCGAAGGCGGCATCGAAGAGGTCCAGGGGCTTTATCAGGGCGGCGACTGCGCCGATCGCGCTTCCGGCAATGAGCAACGAGATTGCGGTGCGAACGATGTCGATGCCGAGGGGAAAGAACTTGCTCAGAACGAGAAGAAGCACCGATCCCAATGCACCGATCGCCAGGCCTCTGGCGGTCCAGCGGAGGACGATCTGAGTGTGGAGAATCGTGCGAACGCGGTTGAGGTTTCGCTTCATTCCGGCGGTCATATCAACCCTGCCCTTGCATCGTGTCGATTTTTGGCCCGCGCATTTGGACGGTTGAACACCGGAAGGCTCGCAGGCCGGATCAGCCCTCCATGCAGGCATAAGTATACCATCTCTTACGATGAAAGGGAGTGGGGAAAGTTCAGTTGAAAATCCGGGATTTGGAGGTCGTCGCGGGGGCTTCGAAGTGTCCCGTTAGAGAGTGCAGCGGTGAGATGCACAAACGGAGAGGTGCGGAGGGATTCATGAGTCTGAGAGGGCTAGTAGATGCGCTTGTTCCGCCGGTGATGAGAAGGGTTCGAAGGGCGGTTGCAGAGAAATCCGAGGATGGCGGCAAAGCGAGCGGAGGTCTGCAGGAAGGGTCTCAATACGCCGAAGGCGGTGAATGGTCGCCGGGAACCGGGGAGATCAGCCGCTGGGAGTGGAGGAGAGTTTCGGGGGATATCGCGCTTGGGGGAGAACTCGATTCCGACACGCATCAGTCGATCATGAGGCGCGCGTACGCCGCGTGGTGCCGCAATCCCATGGCCGGGCAGATCGTCAACCTGACGACCTGGTTCGTGATGGGGAAGGGCCTGGGGTTCAGTGCGAGAGATTCGCGGGTGCAGGAGATTCTGAATCGTTTCTGGGCGGATCCGGAGAACAACATGCCGGTTATGCAGCACTGGATGTCGAACGAGCTGCAGATATACGGGGAGATTTTCTGTCGGTTCTTCACGAATCCGATCGACGGGTCGGTGCGTATGGCGCTGATTGATCCCTTGGAGATCAGAGAGGTGGCGACCGATCCGGACGATATCCGCAAGCCCGTGGCGTATTTGAGGGAGTATCGCAGGCGGGCGCTTCCGAGCGAATGGGTAGACGCGTTCAAAGGGATCGGGGGCCCGAGTTGGTTTCCTCTCGAGGATGAGGTTGTGAAGGAGGTCATCGAGGGGGGAGAAATCCTTCATGTGAAGGTGAACAATGTATCGAATCGCAAGCGCGGCATGAGCGAGCTCTACCGGGTTCTTCCGTGGCTGGATGCGTACGAGAGATGGCTTGAAGACAGGCTGAACATAAACAAGGCCAGGGGGACATTCGCGTTCCTGAGGAAGGTACCGACGATACCGTCGAGGGCGGCAGGGCCGTTCGAGACGGATTCGGCCGGGAAGTATATCGTTCCGAAGTCGGGAAGCATCCTGGTCGTTCATGAGAGCGAACAATGGGAAGTGCTGTCGCCGTCGATCGGTGCGGACGACGCGAAGGAGGACGGCAGGGCGATCAAGCTGATGATCGCGGCAGGGAGCGGCATTTTCGAGCATTACTTCGGGGACCCGTCGACCGGGAATCTGGCGACAGCGCGCAGCATGGAGCTTCCGATGGTGAAGAAGTTCGAGGATCGTCAGCGGCTGTTCGAGGGGTTTTTCAAGAAGGTATTCCAGCGGGTTATCGAAGCGGGGATTCAGGCGGGAGTGGTAGCAGCGGATGTGGATCGGACAGTGGAAGTGAATTTCCCGCCGATCGTGCCGGAGGACGTGGCCTTGCTCACGCGGACGCTGATCAACCAGGTGGATGCGGGGCTGCTGTCGAAGGAGAGCGCACGAAGGATGATCCCCTGGATCGGGGATGCGTCGAGGGAGGCCGAGGCGGTGAAAAGCGAGCAAGGGGAATAGGACAGGATTCCTGATGAGCCGCGGCTGCGAGGGAGCGATTTTCTGTGAGGAACGGGCGGACCTAAGCGAGGGGAAGGGCGCTCCCTCACAGGCGCGGCTCCGATTGATGCAGGGGAAAGCGAAGGAAAGCACGAGGACGAAGATGAACATACCGATTTTGACGAAACTGCAGGAAGCGCGAGTCGACCTGGATGGATGCCTCGTAGAGGGGATCATCCTGGCGAGCGGGCTTTCGGAGAACGGCACGTACTATCCGCCCGAGGTGGTGGAGGCGAGCCATGAAGTGTTCAGGGGCGTGCAGTGCTACGCGGACCATCCGCGCGACGGAGAGTCGGAACGCAGTGTCCGGGATGTGGTCGGGGTCATAGAGCGAACATGGCCGGACAACGGTCGAGTGAGAGCGGCGATCAGACTGAGCCGTGCGCACGACTGGCTTCTGACCATGATCGGGGAGAACCTGGTCGGGGATCTCTCGATCAATGCCCTGGGTCGGACAAGGGTTGCACGAAGGGACGGGAAAGTGGTCCGGGAAGTGCAGGAGATCACGAAGGCGCACTCGGTGGATTTTGTCGCGCGAGCCGCCGCGGGCGGACACGTGGAGAGAATTCTTCACGAGAGCGCGGGCTATGCGGAAGGTCTGAGGCTCCTTGAGAGCATATCGGCGAAAGAGCTTTCGGAGGCCCGTCCCGACCTGGTCGAGACTCTCAGGCAGCAGACGAGAGAGGAGCTTCTCAGTGAGAACGGGGAAGGTCTGAACGAGGTCCGCATGCTGGAGGAGGAGATCGACAGGCGCAGGGTCGGGCTTCAGAGGGAGGCGACTGCCGCGCGGTTGATCGACAGGTGCGGTCTGCCGTCGAGCGCAAAGGAGTTTCTATTGCAGGAGGCCATGGCGCTTCGTGTGGAGTCGGAGGACTCATATGAGGCGGCGGTGAAAGGCCTGATAGAGCGTCATCGGAAGATGCTTGCGGAGCTGTCTTCGAGGGGGATGGTCCGCGGGATGGGGTCCGGGAAGGAAGACTTATCGGATCGCGATGCCGAGAAGCGTCGGACGCTAAGGCTTATGGGAGTAGGGTAGTCAGGGGACGGAATGGTCGCAGGGATTTTTTCACACCTGAAGACAACAGGAGAGAATGAGGTGAGAGAATGGCGCAGAATTACATCTCGCGCGGCGAGGTTATAACACTGACCGCCGCTGCGAGTTACACATCGGGGTCGCCGTACCGCATCATCAACTTCAACGGGGTGGCGCTGATTACGGTCGGGTCCGGGGGACTCCTGAGCTTCCAGCTCGAGGGAGTGTTTGAGTTCACGCTGGCCGGGGTGATGGCCGGGGTGCCGATCTACATCACGAGCGGCAACGCGCTGAGCTTGACGGCAAGCGGCAACACGCTGTACGGGCGGGCGGTGACGGCATCGGATGCCAACAACAAGTTCCATTGCCGAATTTTGCAGGCCTAGGACGGTCTGAGAATGGGAGAGGAGAAGAACATGAGTCTACTTAGAGAATGGGCGAGACGCGCCCAGGAGCAGGGCTTCCAGGGGTCTCTCATCAGGCGAATCCTGGCCGATGAGGAATTCCAGAGGCACGCGGTTGAGGGAGTGATCGAGGCCGTGCAGCTGAAGGAAGCGACAACGAGCGATTTCGCGGATTTCGTGGGCGACTCGTCCAATGTCGAGCGGGAGCTGATGAGGTCGTACAACGTGGCGCCGGCGAACTGGCGGAAGCTTGTGACGATCGTACCGCTGAGGGACATGAAGACGGTCACGCGGCTGAGAAGGAGCGACACCGACCGGTACGAGGTGGTGCCGGAGGGTGCGGAGCACGAGCAGGGCGATTTCTCGAGCTACAAGGTGACGTACACGCCGAAGAAGTACGAGCGCGGCGTCAACTTCACCTGGGAGATGCTGGTCAACGACGATCTGGCTGCGTTCAGGAACATCGGTCGGGAGCTGGGCCAGGCGGCGCAGAACACGATCAACGATTTCGCGATCGCGTTCATCAGGGATAACGCAACGATCTACGACACGAAGGCGCTGTTCCATACGGATCACAAGAACCTCGGTTCCACTGCGCTGGGCGAAGCCTCGCTGGCCGCCGGCATCACCGCGATGCGCGAGCAGACGAGCGAGAAGGGCAACCCGCTCAACATCGAGCCTGGATTCCTTGTCGTTCCTGCGGAGCTCGAGTTCACCGCGAAGAAGCTTGTGAATTCGACATTGGTCCCGGGCAGCCCGAACAACGATGTGAACGTGCTGCAGGGGATGGTGGAAGTGGTAGTCGAGCCGCTGCTGACGGACTCGAACAACTGGTACGTGGTCGCGAAACCGACGAGCATATCGACGCTGGAGATCGGATTCCTGGGCGGTCGTGAGACTCCGGAGATCCTGGTCAAGGAGGATTTCGACCGGGACGTGATCTGGTACAAGGGCAGGATCGTCTTCGGGGGCGCGGTGCTCGACTATCGCGGGTTCTACGGCGCGATAGTGGCCTGATGACGGATACTCAATATCAACGGCACATCTGTCGGGGGCGGTTTTCACCAACACAGACTTCAGCGGGTTCGACCCGCCGGGGCGGGCGGACTCGCTGAAGTCACATTCATCGAGAGGTGCGCGCTCGCACCTGAGGTCTGAGCGGAGCAGAGAGCAAGAGAGGTTTGGAGATGGCCACGATAGAGGAGCTGAGGCTGAAAATACTGGACCGTCCACAGGCGGTCATCGGAGAAAGCGTGGGTACGGGCGACGGATCGACGAAGGCGTACAAGCTGCGCAACAGTCCGGTGATGGGGGACGGCGTGACGGTTTATGTCGGTGGGGTCGAGCTGACGGAGGGCGATGACTACACGCTCGAGTATGCGACGGGCAAGCTGGTTTTCGCAGAGGCGCCGTCAGAAGGCGACTCGATCGCGGCGGACTACGGGTTTGCGGCGTTCAGCGACGAAGACCTGCAGGGATTCCTGGACGGCGCTGGAGGGAACCTGGCCCTTGCAGCAGGAGAGGCGCTCACGTCGCTCATCGCGGACAGGAACAGGATGATCACGTGGAGCCGTGGGGACGCGAAGATCGACTATGACCGTCTCAGGAGCGACCTGGGCGATGTCGCGAGGCGGTTCTACGGTCAGGGCGCGAGCGAATCCGGCGGTGCGAGGGCGGACGAGGTGAACTGGGAGGAAGTGGTGTGATGGCTCCGATAGAACCGAGGATGGAGGAAGCGATCGGTCACGATGCGCTGAAGGTGTGGCTTGATTTCTGGGAGCTGACGGGACGGATGAGAGTGGACATCATCCGCCGGACCGGGACAGGCGGGGATCCGGCGAAGATGATACCGCAGGCGATGTCGGAGACCGTGATCCGTGCGGCGCAGGCGATCCTGGTGGGGTCGGAATCGGATCCTGTCCAGGACAGGGCAGGCGAAATCCCCACTTCACAGCTCAAGCTGGAATTCATCGATTGCGTTCACAGGACGGACAGGCTGAGGATCAACGGATTCGAGCATGAGATCGATTCGGTGGAAGAGCGCGACATGGGTAACTTCGCGATCTGGATCGTGCGGGCGCACAGGATCGAATGAGAGAGACGGAAGGACTTGAGAGATGTCATTGGACCCAACCCAGATAACCAACAACATGAAGCGGTCGTTCAATGCGTACCTGGCCGGAGAGGTCGCGCCGTCGACGGTGAACTACGACGAGGACCCGTTCGACACGTCGGGCCTGACGTCCTGGTATGCGGTGCGCTACCAGGGCTATTCGTCGGAACCGACCGGCATGGGCGATCTCATCGAGGAGCATGTCGCGACGAAGGGTCGTTACCATGCCCTGAAATCGGAGGTCAGCGGGTGGGTCCGGGATGATCCGCAACGGTCGAGCCTGGGTGAGATGGTGGACAAACTCGTGTCTCTCGCCGAGGAGCCCTCGATAACGTTCTACGATTTCGCCGACATCGAGAACCCGGTTCAGATTGGAAAAATATACTTGAGGCCGGCTGGAGGGAGTTTCTCGCCGACATGGGGCGGGGGCGGAAATGTTTCGAAGTCGAGCGCGGAAGTACATGCAGAGGGCAGGATGGTGGGATTCGTCCTTGAGGTAGAACTTGTGGCGATAGCGGAGGTCGGGTCGTGATGAACGAGGAAAGAATGGTCGGTCTGGACGGGATCATAGAGTCCCTGAAGAAGCTGACAGAGGAATTGACGGAGCTTGAGGAAACGCTTGCGATGATGGCGGGCGCAGAGGGTCGGAAGGCGCGTGTACCGGATGAGCTGGGATAGGAGAGCCAGATGGCGGAGATCTGTGAATTCAGGACGGCGAAGCTGAAGCTCGGGGCGGACAATCTGACGTTCGTTGTCGAGGCGAGCATCAGGGAGGGGTGGGACACGGTTACGTTCCCGGTTTTCAAGGATCAGCCGTTTGTTCGGACGATCCAGACGGTGAAGAACATCACCGCGTCCATCCGTCGGAAGTACCAGCCGTCGAGCCCGCTTCACGCAGCGCTGGACGGGAGTCCGCTGACCCTGGAGTTCGTATCCGGAGGGGAGACTCACAGTTTTGCGCTGGGGAAGGTGACGGAGTGGAAGGTCTACGGGGAGCTCGGGGGCGAAATGATGGAGGAAGTCACCCTCTCGTGCGAGGAAGAGGAATGACGTCCGGCGCGTAGGAGGATCCATGCCGAACATCACGTACAGTCTGGGCGGGACGAGTTTCGATGCAGTCCCGGAGAAGCTGGACAGCACACTGGCTTTGCCGATCAGGAGCGAGGCGACGCTGGGACGAGGCGTTGTGCACACGGTGGGAGTCGGCGGCGAGACCGTTCGTCTGAGCGGGAAATACATGACTCCCGCGGTGAAGTCCGCGATGGAGGCCCTCTACCTGGCGTGCCGGGAGACGGGAGCGGAGGCGGTGCTGGATGACGGCTACAGCCAGAGGAACGTGCTCATAAGGTCGTTCGAGACGACGCCGCTCATCGGAAAGACCGAAGGGTTCAGCTTCAGCATGGAACTGGTCGTTGTGAGTTAATGGCGATACCCCCCCTGTACTCCAGGGGGGCTTCTCATAAGAGACGCGAAGGCAATGTTTCAGAAATGACTTAGGAGGCAGTAATGGCTGCTGAATTGAAAGTGTATGAGAATTCGGGTTGCACGACGGAGACGTTGATCCGGTACGAAAACACGACGGGGACGCCGTTGACCGGAGCGTCGGTGATCGAGTCGCCGAACCAGGGCGCGGGGAACGCGCCGCCGGACGAGCTCACGCTTGATTTCACGTACGACCCGGGGAACCTGGAGTGGGATTGCGACGTTGGGCGGAAGGACGGGACGGAGTATCACGTCGACGATGTGACGACGAATGGTAATGACGTGAACCATGTCATCCCGGGCGTCACACTCGGGGTGGCGGAGCTGAACCCGCTGCAGAGCTACCAGGCGAAGGTGTACATCGGATGGAACGCCGGGATTCTTGTGGCCGGAAACACCTCGTCCAACAAGAGGATGTGGGTGAAGAACGTTGGGGATGCAAACGGATCGGACGCGCGGATACGCATACTTCCGGACGGCGACTTCGAGAATGTCGTGAACACCCCTTTGAAAGCGGTCAGCGAGACCAAGTATCTGCAGACGACCGCGATCGGAACATACAACGTGAAGGTGAAGGCGGACACGGAGAAAGTGGATGTCTCGTACGAGGGCAACCCCGCGGTCGAGAAGAGCATAGTTGCGGACGGGGCGACGGAGAACGAGCTTGCGACGGGGCTGTGGGTGGTGTTCAACACGGGCCTGGCGGAGGACGACGAGGCGAACATCTACATATCGGACGGCAAATCGAAGATGCAGATCGCGGAGGACGCGAGCGGAACGCCCGGGACCTTCGGTACAGGGGATATCGTTCTCGGAAACATGAGCCAGGGGGAGATCAAGAGCTTCTGGGTGAGGGTCGTGACGCAGGAGTCGGATTCGCCGTCGGGCAATCCGCGTCACGCGAACCTGCAGGCGAGGATAACGACGATATAGCCCTGTGACGGGCGGAATCGGAAGGAAGCATGACGGACGGATTTCAAATCGTGGTGGGTGAGGGCAGCGTCACGGTGGCGACCGAGACGTTCACGCTGGTCTTCAGCAAGGAGCATGTCGGGATCACGTCGTTCCGTTATGAGACCGACGGTACCTGGCACGAAGGCGTGGAGTCGAGCACGACGCCCCCGACGCTTCTGGGACCGTACTTCGTTGTGAAGGACCTGTTGGGAGAAGTGCTCTACCCGTCGGGGGGCACTGACCTGATCGTGCAGAAGGCGCTCCCTTGGTTCGTGGAGATTCGCCAGTGTGGATACATGCGGAACCCGTCCATTCCCGACAGCGTCGATTTCCCCGTGGAGATCATGTGGCGCATATGGCCGAGCGGACGGCTGGCATGCAGGATCGAAATGGAGAATCTCTCAAGCGAGCTGCAGGTTCTGCTGGAAGAGGCGTACCGGTTGAACCCGGCGGACGATGAGGACATCAATCCAGGTCGGGACAGTGCGCCTGTTCCGAAGTGGTTCGGGTTTTACTCCAACAACACGGGCTCAGGATCTGACGATCTTTCGCACGACGGGATAGTCGTTCCTTTCGAAGCGGGTCTGAGTCGCTACGGGGTGTCGGGGAAGATCAATTGGCTGTACAAGGAACTGTTCGAATGGGGACAGGTGCAGACGATTACGCGATCGTTTCTGGCAGCACTGTCCGTACACGGCGGGTGGGGAGATTGCACCGACGGCACGGATTTTCAGGTTCGAGGTGCCGGATTGAGCTCGGACTACCTGAACCCGGATCCACTCGACGGGAGCGAGAACGCGGGAGAGGTCATTGTGGGTACGGGCGGGACGTTCAGCGGGGAAATCGGCGCTTACGAGGTGGCTGCAGTATCGGAGTAGTGAGTCGACAGCAGGTCTGAAGAGATGGAAAACCTGGTTCGAATAGAGTTCGATCCCCGCCGAGGGGGCGAGATTGCCATCGATTTCCTCAGGCTGTGTATTCGCGTGGCGAACTGGCCGTCCGAGGAGGTCGAGATATGGTCGAGCGACGACGGCGGGGATACGTGGGAGAAGCTGGAGAGCGGTTCATACCGCGCGAGCTACTATCCGGCCTCCACTGGGCTGCTCTACGTTTCATTGCTTGAAGACATAACGAGCGGAAAGATGCTCGCTTTCTTCCATCCCGGGGGACAGCCTGTCGGGGTGGGCTGGACGCTCACGAAGCACGGACAGATTCTGGTCGGCTGCGCGGTCGAGGGGATCAAGGCGGTGGGCATCCCGTCCGGCTGGGACGTCGGGTCCGTGGCGAGATTCTGCATTCCGACGGGGGCAACGGTTGAGGGCGGTCTCAAGAAGAACACATCCGTTGGATTCGGGATCAAGTGCCCGAGTCTGACAAATGTGCCGGGGGGATGCTCGATAGCGGCGCCGGTGGACGGCGATGTGGGCGCGGCGTTCGACATCGGAACGGTGGCAGCAGCGATCGTAACGCTCGGCGGAACGATTCTGGGCCTGGGTGAGTTCAGCGCGGGATTCCTGGTGCTTGATTCCAAAACCGCCGGCGCGATGTGCGCCGAGTATGCGTGGCGGAAGCAGAAGGCTGTAATACTGAGCGGGACTGCGCCGGAGGAGTTGGACTGATGAGCCTTTGGGATCACATCGTGGTCACGTCGCCGGACGATGAGACTGTGTATGAGGAAGGGGTCGACTATGTAGTCGATTACGAGGAAGACACGATCGCTCGCCTTGAGGATGGGGGCATTCCCGACGGCGGTCAGGTGAATGTGCGGTACGCAAAGGGTGTGTCCGGCGATGTGCTCGAGGAGCTTGAGGGAAATGGGGCTGCGGTTCTGCGCCCGGTGAAGGGGCTTGTGAAGATCCTGCCCGAAGCGGGAAGCGACCTTTTCAGCACCGGCACCGATCTGAGCGGCAAGGCGGTGCGGATCGAGCTCAGGCAAAGCCTCGGGATCGAGCGAGACACTCTGGAAATCGTCCTTGCCGACGTGGACATCTACGCGACATGCGATCCGGAGGAAGACGTAATCGTCGGGGCGGCTGTCGGAGAGATCGATGACGAGGGCATCACTCATTACGCCGAGTGCTTCCGCGGGCTCGTTGTGTCAAGAGAGTTCGTGGCCGCCGGGGACGGGACGCATCATGTACGGGTGACAGCGCAGGATTTTTCGGTTTCGCTGGACGCTCCCAGGCAGGAAGCGCTCGGGCGGACATGGCATCCGAGGCTCAGGCGGGAGGTTTTCAGGAACGGCACGCTGATCGCGGACGATTACCGGGACCTGAGGTCCTCGACTCTGTACGATTCGGTGGATTTCGACGACGTGGTCGAGCTGCATTTCGCGCAGGAGTATCCGCAGGCGCACGATATCATCAGGGAGTGTTTTCAGGCGGCCGCGAGCGAGTACCTGAGCAAGCTGGTTATCGATTGCCTGGATTATCCCGTGGTCTACCTCGATGCGCGGGAGAAGACGCCTGGTCAGGTGATCCGGGAGGTCGCGGGCCTCGCAGGAGCGTCGGTCAAAGCGCAAGGCTCCACGCTTGTCGTCAGTGAGAACGGTTTCCCCGACGGATTCAGGACGGCGTGGGTGTACGATGCGTTGACGGTTCTCGGCGAGAGGGAAGCAGGAAAAATCGAGGACAGGTTCACTGCAGTGCAGATTTTCGGGCACAGCGAGACCAGTCGGCTTCCCACCCGGTCGGTTTTCCTGCCGCCGACCGACTTCACGCAGCCGGGATGGTGCCGGGTGGTGGATGAAGAGGGCACCCTGGAACCGTCCGAGCCGTTCCGTTCGGACGACATCCCGCAGCCCGCGGAATTGAATTTCCAACTCGACGGAGAGCTCTACGACGCATCGAGCATCCGTGTGCTGGGGGGGGAGCTCAAGAGCAGGCCGACGGTCGAGGTAATCGGCGGTCAGAAAGTGATCAATGTAACGGTCCTGGTGGAATGGAACGTGGAGGACAAGGCCGGGGAATGTCCTTACATCGAGGACGAAGAAGGGAACAAGCTTTTCAGGATTCATGGGCGGGTGTATGACGCGATACCGCTGCCCGGCGGCCTCAAGCTTCCGATAGCGCACGCCGGGGTCAGGCGCGAGCGTCTCGACGGCGAGGAGCAGGGGGATACGTTCGATGTCACCGCCGACGAGGACGGCAACTATTTCTTCGAAGCCGTGCCGATCGGGAAGTACAAGATAATCGCAAGCTCCCCCGGATATCTTGACAACTACGCGGACACCGATCCCAGCAACGACGAAATGCGCGACCTGATGGCGGAGCTGCTGGAGTACGACAGTGAGATCGAGGACGGGCGTTACGAAAAGGAAGCTACGGACTATCACGTCATAGTGTGGGCGAGACCGAAGGTGGACATGGGCCCGCTGGCGGATTTGACGGTGAGCCAGGTGCTGCTGGAGGTCCGGGACAAGGGCACGCTGAGCGGGGAAGGGCTTGTGTACGGCCCGACGATCCGGGACGAGCGGATCACCACCGATGTTCTTGCCAGGAGAGTCGGGCAGATACTTCTGGCAGGATCGAAGGAAGGGGTTCCATCGGTTACCTTGAGACTTCCGCTGAACAGGTGGATGAAAGCGGGGGACGGGGTACGCATAACGGGCGAAGTCATGGATTTTCCGTCTGAGTCCAGCCGTCCGTTCCAGGCGACCGAGGTGAGGAAAGTGATCGAGCCGCAAAGCGGGCAGGCATACGATGTCGTATCGAGCGCCCCGGAGAAGATCGGGGCGTTTCTTTCGCGCGGGTTCACGGAGGATCCGCTGGACACGCGAGTGGGCGCCGTTGTGGGGGTATATCGCAATGAGCTGAGCGGACGTGTTTACGATGTGGCTGCCGCCGGACGGATTTTGTACGGCCTGAAGGCGGGTCCGCTGCTTGGAGAGCTCGCTGTTGGAGAGACGGTCCAGATCGCCCGCGCGACCAGGGGCGCTCTCAGCTACATGATTGTCGCAAGGACCACCCAGGTGTTCGGCGAGGAGCGTGTGTGCTATGTCTGATGGTGAGGATGCCCTGCGCGGGGATATTCCGCTGCACGATCCGCACGCGATCGGGCTGCAGCCGATAGAGGGTCAGATCGGGCTTTACAAGGTCGGCTCCTGGGGCTGGATGGTCGGTATCCGGCTGAATCTGGACATGCGCCATTATCGGGCGCAGGGGATGTCGTCCGGATTCATGAAGCTGGATTATCTCGAGCTGACGATACCGGCACCGCACGGCAACTACGTAGGGAGAATCCAGGGCTGGGACTTCTGGAAGAGCAACGGATACTACTACCATTACAAGCCCGCCGAGTGCCAGTTACTTCCCGATCATGTCGATTTCACAACGTTCGCGTGGCTGGACGCATGGGGCGAACCAGATCCATATTTCTATTTCGGCTGGGGATTTCGGACCGATCAACTGGCGCCGATCGGGTATCGAAGATGGACGACGGTCGGATATTTCGGGGTGAACTACCCGATCGAGGACTCGGTTCGTCCGGGCTGGGAGGAAGTGCCCGGCGAGACGGAGCTTCTCAAGATGCTGAAGCCGTCGGCGCCGTTGGGCAAATGGTCGGTCAAAGCAAGCATTGGCGGGTTCACAGTGGACCCGGACGTGAAGATGCAGAGCTACATAGCTCTTGTGGTCAGCGAGGGTCGCATGCGCTACTACTCCGGCGCGCTGGATTTCGTCAAGAGCGGCGACTGGATTGTCGGGGAGGATGACGAGGACTGGACGGGTGTGTACTGGGGGTCGCTGTACGATCCCGGC